>Ga0209270_1000207_pt1 | contig 146864 bp, 148 predicted proteins | sample MTBAKSrepl1MetaG_FD_187456 | JGI IMG/M metagenome (GOLD analysis project Ga0209270, IMG submission 187456) | Enrichment culture microbial communities from Arthur Kill intertidal strait, New Jersey, USA, that are MTBE-degrading - MTBE-AKS1... | ecosystem: Environmental > Aquatic > Marine >... | reverse complement strand
CAAGCTGTTATATGGAGTCAATCTGAGAAACCCTGCTCCTATTATTGCCTAGGGTGTAGTGTGCCTGGTGATCGATAATGACTCGAATAGAAGCAAAGAGTATAAAAACGGTCAGGGTGTGATCTGCCAGATACCATTCAGATAGAGGGTTTTGCGTTGAAAAATCTTCATTCTCTCCACTTTTCTCCAAATTTCCTCCATTTTTCCACAGCCTCTCTATTTTCACAAAGAATAGGATAGGCATCATCATTCACTGGAAGATATAAAAGAATTCTATGTCAAAAATAAAGCAATCCTTTAATAATCTTATGTCATGGCTTAATACCTTAAAAAACAAATATAAGGTATTAATAGTAGTCGCATTAATTGGTTTATTAGGCACGCTTACTCTTTGTTCAGTTAATATTGTTCAATCCATTCTTGACACATATGTAAGGCCTTATCAGGAAGAAAAAGCTAAATCTACTTCAGCAGCTCAAATGGAATCCAACGTTGCTAAAACACCAATCCCAACAACAGATTCTATTACATCAATAAAATCCGAGGATGAAGACCAGATTGTTAACAATCCTGAGGACGAAAATGCTTCTGAAAGCAAAATTGATGATTCTGAACCACTCAGCTACATAGCTCAAAATTCCTTAATAGAGGATACCATTTGCAACCAAGAAATAATAGCTGTTATTAATGCGGCCAATTCAAGTATGAAGGATTATCTAATGGGAAACATTTCTTCAGAATCGTTGGATGAAGTATGGTATAGCAACTCATCAATTAATCGCGTTAAGTATAATACTGAGAATCTCCTTTCAAGTACTACCAATAACTATTCGGTTATGAATCTTCTAAATGTGTCATACGAAATAAAAAACTGTCTTATCCCAATTATCTACTCTGATTCTCATATTCAAATCAAGACAGAAGAACATTGGGAATTTAAGGCATCAATTTTCTGCAAAAAGGGTAAAGAAGAACATAAGAGTACCAGAGTCGATCTATATCCAAATGAAGAATATCATTTAATAAAAATTGATGGAAAATGGGTAATTAACGAATGGCTTTTACACGAAACTGAAATTATCTCTCCGTGGGAATGCAATTATTAACCGTTTTTATCTGTTACAACACATTCTATTTCCACAATGATTTTGTTCAAACCCATTTCAATCTAACCTTTTTCTATATTTTCTTTCCGTTTCCTTCTATGCAGAATCGCTCACTCTCCTTGTTTTCTCATCTATAAGTTTCAAAGAACAAGCTAAAAAACGAGATCCTTCCCTCCGCTCAGGATGACAGGCAAGTAAGGTGAATTGCCAACCCATCATTCGTTTTTCCTCCCCTGCTAGCGGGGAAATTCAGGAGGGGGTGTCATGCAGAGCGCCAGCGAAGCATCTCACCATGACAAACTCAAACCAGCACATATGTTGAGGAACAGGGTAGCTTCCTTAACCACTCTTCATCTTTGGTCTATCGACTGACGAATTTCATCGCGATCTTTTCACTCTTACCACTTCGGCATGGAGAGATCCATCGGTCGCTGTGCTCTCTCTGGATGACGCCGAAAATGAGGGTGAATTGCCAACCCACCATCCATTTCTTTCTCCCCTGCTGGCCGGGAAATTCAGGAGGGGGCGTCATGCAGACCACATCAAACTACCCACCCAACACTCCACTTCCACTTTGACCCCCTATATATACTTTTTCCCTGATTTTCGTATAATGAACATGGAGGGCAATCCAATGGCACTTTCACCTTTTGTGATCTTCTTGCTGGCTTCCTTGCTTTGCTCCATCATCACCGTGCGATTGTTCAAATACGACCTGCGTTTTGACCGCACCATCGACCCCGAATACTATGCTCAATTTCCGGGCATCAACCGCGCCACTTCCACCGTTAAACAGCTCATACGTTATTTTGTCCTGACCTTCATCCTTACCTTCCTGGCGGTATATGCCTGGAACCATTTTGCCGAAACCACCGGCTGGACCCTCCTTCAACCTTTGGAACTGACTCCCTTCAAATGGTCCGCCATTATTAAGTTAAAAGACTTCTGGTATATGGCTTGCGCAGTCCTCGCTTTCCTTACCATCATCGATATCCTGCGCTGCCTGGTCTCCCCTGTTCGTACGGATATCACCGGACGCTGGGGACATTGGGATGTCTTCATCAGTTATAAAAGCGAAGATGTCGGAATCGCCCGTCAGGTCGCCGATCAGCTGCTCGCCTCCGGGCTCAAGGTGTGGTTTGGCGAATACCAGGTCCTGCTCCAGAACTATGACCAGTTCCAGCAAGCCATCGATTTCGGCATCGACAATTGCGATTGGGGCATCGCCCTCACCAACGATCGCTATACCCGCTCCCCCTACTGCTGCACCGAGATCTCCCGCCTCCTGCAGCACCTCCCCCCACAGCATATCCTTGAGATCATGATCCCCGCGCAAGAGCAGCTCCCCCACCAGAAATTCCAGGCATTGGCAAACTGCCCCGCCTACATCGGTACCGATCTGCCGGGCATGCTGGCATTTATCGCTCAGCAAACCGGCTGGCAAATTCAACCGCTTCTCCCTGAAGTGGTCGCCTCGCAACCGCGGTTCCATGAATTTATGGTGCTGGGGCGTCCTGCCACCCTCGATGCCAGCGATTGGGAACTCTCCGAATCCGGTCGTGTGCAGAATGGCACCACCGACCTGATCGCCTTTAATTATTTCCATCGCCGTGACCAGTATCGCATGCTGGTCAATGTGGTGTGCGGTCGAGAATACGCCCGTGAAGGGCAGCGCCAGAACCAGACTTCCGACGACCGCCAGATGTACGCCCTGCTGCGGGCGCACGCCCAGAAACACCTCGCTGCCTTGAAAGCGCAGATCTTCGGCTTGCACCTCATATTTCATGATGGGCTTAGCCAATTTGCTCTCACCTACCGTATGCGCGGTTACTGGTCGCGCAAATATTCCATTATCATACCCAATCCCGTCACGGGTCAGATGGCGGAGTTCGTTTTCACCTTTGGTTTTATCGGCACCTTCGAGCAATATTGTTTGAATGCGCATATCATGGATCACTTTGTCCAGACCCTGCAGTGGAACTGACCTCGCCAAATGATTTCTCTCTGGCTCTGTGTTCAATAAAGATTTTGTTGTTCAATTAAAAGGAGGATGGAATGCTTGAAACGATCTTGACCGTCATCGCCTGGATTGCCCTGGGTATCTATGGGCTGGTATTTCTCTCTACTTTACCGGCACTTCTTCGTCTCCTGCTTGCCCTTGCTCGCAAGCGTGTCTCCTGGCCCGGACCCTACATCACTGACCCGCAGACAGCTTATTCATCTTACAATGCCATGCGCAAACCAAAAACCTTGTTCCCAACTTTTCTTTCAAAGTTAGGGTATTTCGCTGTCCTCATCTTTCTCATCCTGGTATTTATCTTCATGTATTTTCCCCAGCTGGAAAGTTTCACCACCCTCAGGGTCGTGGCTTTCATTATCCTTTTTGCTTTCTTCAGTCTTGGTGGACTCTTGGAAGTAAAACCCATGCTGGGGATTGCTGCCTTTCTTCGTAAATACCTGGGGGCTCCTGCATCCGGGCGTTTTGAATAAAAAGAGGTCACATGGGTACTGATATTCATCTTGCAGCCGAGTATTATCAGGAGGGTCGCTGGCATCTCGCTCATATCGAACTGCCCTGCTATCGCAACTACCGCGCTTTCGCCATTTTAGCGGATGTGCGCAATGGTTACACCTTCGCCGGCTTCGATACCGGTGATCCCGTCATTCCCATCAGCTATCCGCGCGGGTTGCCGGATGATATGTCAGAGGAACTGCGTGCCCTGCTCGACAATGAGGATGAAGAGGATGACTGGCAGTTGGACCAGGAAGATTTGACATCCATTTTGGATGAAGAAGAACAGCATCATCTCTGGTTGGGCGACCATTCCTTTTCCTGGGTTACCCTGCAGGAACTGCTCGATTATGATCTTGATCAACCTGTTTCCTTGCGCGGCATGGTCTCCCCCGAAGCTGCCTGTCTCTGGCATGAAAACCGCGAGCCGCCTGCAGTGGTGGCGGGGTATAGTTCCCAGCCCGATTGGGTGCACCTGGAGTGGACCAGACCTCTGCGCGAAAGCGCCTCCCTCATTTCTGACCTCATTGATGCCCTCACCCCCCTCGGTGATCCTCCCCATGTCCGTCTTGTCTTTGGTTTTGATAATTGATCTTTCTTGGCTTGATTTCCCTTACCATTATGAAGTTTAATAGATATTAAACGATGAACAAAAAACTTGATTGATGATTGAAATCATGAGAGGAGAATATATGGGAAACTCAAAAAAATGCCCTGGCTGTTCCAATATGGTACCGCAACTTTATCGATGCCCTAAATGCTATCAGGTTCAATGTCCAAATTGCTGTAAAGATGCTCCTGTCTACACTAAAGATACAATGTACTGTGGATTCTGTAAAATAAATGAAAATGACGAAAAAGAAAAAGCAAAAATTCGACTTGTGGAATGGGATTACTAGACAAAATCAAACATCAACTCAGTACATCAAATAGATAGACAATCACTATCCACAAAGCAAAACATTCCAAATGAATGGAATGCCAAATCATCGATAATACTCATAAACCCCAATGGAATATAGGGTCTAGAGCTAGGTGTATTTCAATGCAATTCAAAATGAATTGCATTGGATCTTATTCCCAAAACTTTTTATTGTCCTTTGGATGACCCTTCTGGCAGGGTGGGTTCATAAACCATCCCATCAGGAACGAATTTACAACATTCGTATGATGGAAAAAGAGTATGTTCTATAAACCAGGGAAAATGATATTACTCTAAAAAAATCTTTCCTCCCCTTTGCAAGACAAAGGGGAGGAAAGAAAGGATGTCCTTTTACCTGTTTATTTCAACTTCGCTTACAGAGGCAGAATACAATGCTTGCGGCAGGCTGCTCCAGCCTAAAGCGGCTGGCGGTTCATAATCGTATGGAACCAAAAAAGCGGCGATTCTGGTAGCCTGATCATCGATCCCGCCGGTGAAGATGGCGGTTGACCAGTAACCATACGCATCGATTTCGGTATAAGGATAATCAAGAGTGGGTTTGATCCACCAGCCACCGGCACCAGGCACATAGATATATACGATTACCCGGTAATCATCAGGATTGACGTGCAGGGCAATGCCCTCCAGGTCGGCGAAACTATCATCTAGCGGGGGTATATGAGTGATCATTAAATTCGGGTCAGCGTTGCTTTCATCAAAGATACCCGAGAAAGTATCTTCTACGCCGGGCTTCATGTTGCTTTCTCCATCCCATAAGCCCCAGCAGGCACCCGCCTCTCCCTCATTTTCCACTTTCCATTGTTCATCGTAAGCCTCAAACCAGAAGAACTGAATATCCAGCGCCTGGGCAAAAGACGTGAAACTGTTGAAATAGGCTGCTGTGCTGGCGGGGTCGCCATTCTTTCCGCAGGAAGGCCAGCCGGTTTCAGCAATGATGATCTCCTTATCAGGAGAAATGGAGTTAACCGTGTTCATGGCATTCAGATACCAGTCTTCAATTGCGGAGGCTGCTTTATCGATCGAGACGTTATCCCAGTAGGGGTACACATTGACCGCTACCACATCCATGGCTTCGATCAGGTCTGGATATTTTTCTATCTCTGACCACACATCGGAAGTGGTTACTTCCACATACGGTACAGCTTGCTTGAACCAGTTGATATAGATCATCAGCTCTCGTTCGGTGAGATCCCCGCGCAGCAGGGTCTCATTACCGATGATTGCCAGATCGACATCTCCGTTTTCCGCCATTTCGATGAGTGAGTTCATCTGGCTTTCATTGGCAGCCAGATCGCTGCTTAACCAGGCACCCACCGCAATGTTCAACCCGAGGTCATGGGCGATCGCTCCGGCATTTTCCAGACCATTTTCTGTCCCATAAGTTCTGATCCAGTAAGTGTATGGTTCGATCCGTTCAATGAGCGCTCGCAGATCGGATTCGGAAACGGTTGCTCCCATATTGGGATCATCATACAGGTAGGGTCCCAGATTAATACCGCTGATAGGATTCTCGATATAGGGTCTGGGAGTGGGTGTGATGGTGGGGATGGCGGTTTCCGTTGGTAGGAGTGTGGGAGTGGCGCTGGGGATGATCTTCGTTGCAGTGGGAATCATTGTCGGAGTTACTGTGGGGATTTCTGTGGGTGTGGCGGTTGGGGTGCTTTTTATCTTCTTGCCTCCTGTGCATGCACACAGAAATAAGATACTGATTGTACAAAGAAACATTAAGGATTTTTTCATTTCAATTCCTCCCGGGTAAGAATGAAATTTAGTGATATACAAATTCTAGCTTCAATCCAGAAAAGATTCAAATAAATCGAATGATGAATACGGAAAATGATAGGGATATTGCTTTTTAAATTTAAAGGCTGGGTCCCTGACCCACCATCCAGTACATTCCTTTTTTCCTCAAATAGTAGTTTGCCAACCCGCTCCTCTCCTGTTGCCAGGTATATGGCGGGAATGCCTCATCCTAGAACTCAAATGAAAAACAACCAGTAAGTTCTGGCGTGACTAGATTATGCAGCTCGCGCAGCTTGATCACATTAGTACACCAATAGAGTGTTCCTTTTTTAGGTGGTATGAGATAAAATCACAAAATTGAATTTATCTTTTCAGCGGATGATTGAAAGATCTATTTTTACAAGAAACAGCATTAGCTTCACATCGAAAGTTTTAATGGTATTCATGCATGATGATTGTTATTTACTTCAATGAATTCAGCTTTGCAAAGGTCGTAGGATGAATATTATCGTTTGTATCAAACAGGTTCCCAGCACTTCGCATGTGAAAATTGATGAAAAAACAGGTTCCCTGATGCGGGATGGTGTGGATTCGAAAATGAACCCCTATGACCTGGTTGCGCTGGAAACAGCCTTGCAGATCAAACACCACACCGCTGCCCATATCACCGTATTGAGTATGGGACCTCCGCAAGTCAAGGAGATCATTCAAGAAGCCTTCCTCATGGGGGATGTCGCCGGGGTCGTGTTGACCGATAAACGCCTGGCTGGGGCAGATTGCCTGGCAACCGCCTATGCCCTTTCCCAGTGCATTGAAAAGATAGGACTGCCCGACCTGATTATTTGTGGAAAACAAACCACCGATGGCGATACCGCACAAGTGGGCTCTGAGATCGCAGAATTTCTGCATATTCCCCATATCACCAATGTGCTGAAAATCAACGAAATGAAAGCAGGCAGCATAATAGTAGAAGCCGATCTGCCAGACATGACCCAAACAGCAGAAATCTCCTTCCCTGCGCTGATCACAGTTGAAAAAAGCATCTGCCAGCCGCGCCTGCCCTCCTTTAAACGCCTGCACTTGAAAGCCGAACAGAATATCCGGGTCTTCAGTGTACAAGATTTATCCGATCAGGATGAAACCCACTATGGTTTATCCGGCTCGCCCACCCAGGTAGTGCGTATCTTCCCCCCGCAGACAGATAAGACCAGTGAAATTTGGGAGGGCAGCCCGCAATCTTTGTCTGAAAAATTGTCCAAAATTCTATTCGATTGGAAATTTGTGTAAGTAGAAACCATGGCAAACATTCTTATTCACCAGGAAAAAATACAAAACCCAGCCGATCTGCCAAAATTATGTCCCTTTGGGGCTATTCAACTGGAAGATGGGCGCTTGAGCATCAATGCGGCGTGCAGGATGTGTAAGTTGTGCGTCAAGAATGGTCCGGCTGGCGTATTCGAATTGATCGAGCGTCCGCTGGTCGAAATCGATAAAAGTGCCTGGCGGGGGATCACCGTATACGTGGAGCACACCGCCGGCGAGATCCATCCGGTGACTTTTGAATTGATCGGCAAAGCACGTGAATTGGCTGCCAAGATTGGTCATCCGGTTTACGCACTTTTCATCGGCAGTGGCATCCGTGACAAAGCAGAAGAATTGCGTTTCTATGGCGTGGACCTGGTTTACATATATGACCAGCCCGAGTTGGAAGATTTCCGGGCTGAACCATATACGGCAGCCTTTGAAGATTTCATTTCGACCGTAAAACCATCCACCGTGTTGGTTGGTGGCACAACAGTTGGGCGTTCGCTGGCGCCCCGTGTGGCAGCCCGCTTTCGCACCGGATTGACTGCCGATTGTACCAAATTGGATGTTCAGCTGAATACGGATCTCGACCAGATCCGCCCGGCATTCGGTGGCAATATTATGGCGCACATTCGCACCAAGAATCACCGACCCCAATTTGCCACCGTGCGTTATAAGATTTTTTCTGCCCCACCGCGTTTGCAAAAGCCAACCGGTGAAATCGAGTTGATGCACATTGCTCCCGAAAAACTGCATTCCGGTGTGCGTGTGCTCTCTCTACATCCAAAACAAACGGTGGAAAATATTGAAAATGCCGAAGTGATCGTGGCAGCCGGACGTGGTATCAAGAAAGAACAGGATATGGAGATGATCCACGTACTGGCGGACCGTTTGCATGGTCAGGTGGCTGCCACGCGCCCTCTCACCGAAGCTGGTTGGGTTGATCCGCGCCGGCAGATTGGGCTGAGTGGGCGCACGGTCTGCCCCAAGCTCATGGTCGCATGTGGAATTTCTGGCGCGGTGCAGTTCACTGCGGGGATGGGTGGGACAGAGCATGTTGTCGCGATCAACAAAGACCCGTCTGCTCCAATTTTCAACGTAGCGAATATTGGATTGGTTGGCGATTTATATGAAATTCTGCCGCGCTTGATTGAAGAAATTGATTCCGGGCAAACCTCCCTTTGCCATTTTGTTCCTGAACAATTGAAAAACGAGGTATCCGATGGCATATAAGAAAATCGATGCAGTGGACATTGCAGCGCTGGTTGCAATATGCGGTCAGGAACAGGTCAAAACCAAGGAGAACATCAATGAAGATTTCAGCCATGATGAACTGGCTGGTGTGCATGTTTTCCCGGAAGTGATGGTGGAACCGCGCACCACCGCACAGGTTTCTGCCGTGATCAAATATGCCTATGAGAACTACATCCCCGTCACCCCGCGTGGGCAGGGCACCGGGTTGGTGGGCGGAGCGGTAGCGGTGCACGAGGGCATTCTGCTCAATCTGTGCCGGATGAATAAGATCCTGGAATTGGATCAAGCCACCATGATGCTCACCGTAGAAGCGGGTGTGCTGTTGATGGATATCTATAAATATGTTGAACCCTTTGGGTTATCGTATCCGGCAGACCCCGGCGAAAAAAGTGCAACCATCGGAGGGAATATCAGCACCAATGCCGGCGGCATGCGAGCAGTTAAATATGGCGTCACGCGCGATTACGTCAAAGGTCTGGAAGTGGTGCTGGCAGATGGCACAATCATGCTGTTGAACGGTAAGAATGCCAAGAACAGTTCCGGTTATAGTTTGAAGGATCTGGTGATCGGCTCGGAAGGCACACTGGCTGTGGTCACCAAAGCCATCCTGCGCCTTGTCTCCCTTCCTGCGCGCGTGGTGAGCTTGCTTGTCCCATTTGACGATCTGAACACCGCCATCAGTGCCGTACCGCGTCTGGCAATGTTGAAAGCCATGCCCACCTCCATCGAATTCATGGAGCGTGAAGTGATCCTGGCTGCGGAAGAATATCTGGGCAAGAAATTCCCCGATAAATCAGCGCCCGCTTATCTTCTGCTAACCCTGGATGGTAATTCCAAATCAGAGCTCGACGCAGCTTACAGCACCGCTGCCGAAAAATGTCTGGAATGCGGTGCATCGGATGTGTTCATCGCCGATACGGATGAACGGCGCGAAGCGATCTGGACAGCGCGCGGAGCGTTTTTGGAAGCCATCAAAGCCTCCACCACTGAAATGGATGAGTGTGATGTGGTGGTTCCGCGTGACAAGATCGCCGAACTGGTGAAGTTTACACACAACCTCCAAAGCGAGATGAATATACGCATCATGAGCTTCGGGCATGCCGGTGACGGAAATTTGCATATTTACGTGCTGCGAGATGCGCTACCCGTAGCGGAATGGCATCAAAAATTAGAGGCTGCTTTTGCGCAGCTCTATGCCCGGGCGAAAACGCTTGGCGGACAGGTTTCAGGGGAACACGGCATCGGTTTTGCGAAGAAGGATTTCCTGGTGGCGTCGTTGGGAGAGAAAAGCATTGCATTGATGCACGGTATCAAGCAGGTCTTCGACCCACGCAATATCCTCAACCCTGGCAAGATTTGCCAGTGATCTTCCGGGTAGCAAATTTCTTTCCGAATTGAAGGGGTGGATATGATCTTATTTCTATCCATATTGTATTTTCGAAACGTGTTTTTTACAAAAATATCGTAAAAATTGGAAGAGTAAAATTTTTTCCATCCTTAAAATTTCCTCTCTTTCCTACGCAATCATCTCCTTTCATGATTTAATCAACTTCAGAACGTTCGGGAGGAACACATGCAGCAACTTATCGACCTTATCAAAAACGAAGGTCTCTACCTTGGTAATGGTATCCTCAAGGTCGACTCTTTCATCAACCACCAGGTGGATCCCAGCCTCATGGAGCAGTGCGGGCGCGAATTCGCCCGTCTTTTTGCCGGCACCCACCCCACCCGCGTGCTCACCGCCGAGATCTCCGGCATCGCCCCCGCTCTCATGACCGCCAGGTTCCTCAACATTCCGGTGGTGTATGCTCGCAAACACAAACCTATCACCATGCCCGATACCGTTTATCTCACCGTCGCTCCTTCTCACACCAAGGGTGTCATGGTTGATCTCATCGTCTCCCCCGAATACCTGCCGCCCGGTGAACGCGTCCTCATCATTGATGATTTCCTCGCCAGCGGTGCCACTATCAACGGCTTGGTGCGCCTTACCCAGGCTGCCGGTGCCACCCTGGTTGGCATCGGTGCCCTCATCGAGAAGGAATTCGAAGGCGGGCGTACCAAACTGGAGCAGCTCGGCGTTCCCGTTCACTCCCTGGCTTGCATCACCGCCATGGATGGGGAACATCTTACTTTCAAAGAAGAATGAGAATTGGGCAGGAAAATATTTCTCCTGCCTTTTTTGTTTAGAATTGAAATGGAAAGGAAAAAACCATGTCGATCGCCATCCTTGATTATGGCTCCCAATACACCCAGTTGATCGCCCGCCGCGTGCGCGAACAGCAGGTCTATTGCGAACTGTTCTCTTGGAATGCGCCTGCTGCGCAGGTACTCGCCATTCAACCACAGGGGTTTATCCTTTCCGGTGGTCCCGCCTCCGTATATGCCCCCGGCGCGCCTACCCTGCCAGCCTATGTGCTGGAGAGCGGTCTGCCCGTGCTTGGCATCTGCTACGGTCTCCAGTTGCTCGCTCACACCCTGGGTGGGCAGGTCAGCGCGTCTTCCCAGCACGAATATGGGTCCGCCCATCTTGAAATCGTTCAGGAAAACCCGCTGGTGGGTTCTGATCTGCAGCAGGTCTGGATGTCTCACGGCGACCGTGTCCAGACCACACCACCCGGTTTCACCGTATATGCGCGTAGCACCACCTGCCCCATCGCCGTCATGGGCGATCCGCAGCGCCGCATTTACGGCTTGCAGTTCCATCCCGAGGTCGCCCATACACCCCACGGCGAACAGGTTTTACACAACTTCCTTTATGACATTTGCGCCTGCCAACCCACTTGGACCACTCACTCCATCATCCAGGACGCAATTGAGAAAGTGCGTACTCAGGTAGGAGAGCGGCGGGTGCTTTCCGCCGTCAGTGGTGGGGTCGATTCCAGCGTCGCCACTGCCCTGGTCAGCCGCGCCATCGGCAGCCAGTTAGAAGCCGTCTTCGTCGACACCGGTCTGCTGCGCCAGGATGAACGCACCGGTGTGCAGGCCGCCCTTGCCCCGTTACTGGGAGAAAATCTGCACGTGGTGGATGCTGCCCATACCTTCCTCACCGCTCTGCAGGATGTCAGCGACCCCGAGCACAAACGCCACATCATCGGTGAGACCTTCATCCGGGTCTTCGAACAGCAAGCCCGTCAGTTGGGGCAGCTGCCCTTCCTCGTGCAGGGTACCATCTACCCTGACGTGGTCGAATCGCGTCCACCCGAACGTGCCAACGCCCAACGCATCAAATCCCATCACAACGTGGGTGGACTGCCCGAACACATGGATTTCGAGTTGGTCGAACCGCTGCGTTATCTTTTCAAGGATGAGGTACGCGCCGTGGGTGAAGCCCTCGGTCTGCCCTCTGAATTGGTCTGGCGCCAGCCCTTCCCCGGACCCGGTCTGGCGGTGCGCTGTCTGGGTGCCATCACCCCTGCCCGCCTTGAGACCCTGCGCCAGGCGGATGCTATCTTTCGCTCTGCCCTGCGTGCTGCCGGCTTGATCGACCACCCTCCCCAACCGGGCGAAGTGCCCATTGCCCAGGCATTTGCCGCCCTGCTGCCCGTCCGTTCCGTGGGCGTCATGGGCGACCAGCGCACCTATCAGGAAACTGTGGTGCTGCGCGCCGTCACCAGCCAGGATTTCATGACTGCCGATTGGGCACACCTGCCCGCTGACCTGCTGGCAGCCGTCTCCAACTGCATCGTCAACGAGGTGCCCGGTGTCAACCGCGTGGTCTATGACATCACTTCCAAACCCCCCGCCACCATCGAATGGGAATGATCTTCTTAACACAAAGCTGTCCTTCAATCCGTCATCCTGATTTTCTGCAGGGCGTGATTTCATTCCTGCCAACCTTGTCGAATCCTGCAGTAGGGCGGCATTCCATTGCCGCCATCAAACTATTCATCCATTGTCCATTTCAGAGCCCACATCCCATCCCGACGTCATGCAGAGCGCCAAGCACCTCACCACGACCATATCAAAACTTCCGGCTAGCCGTTTACTCCAAAACCCAATAATCCATTATTCGTAAGATGGGTTTCTAACCCACTACCCCACAAGGCAAATTTCATGATCACATCAAACTTCCCAATCTTTTACCCTTAACCCTTCCGAAACATCATCCCAAGTTTTTGTGGGCGGCATTCCATTCCTGTCATCAGACTCATACCATCCAACCAGCCAATCCATTGTATTATTGCAATAATACAATAATAAATATTTGTACTATAATATTAGTACATTTACAGAAAGGACAGTGAAATGCCCAATCATCATAATCGCTTCCGGGGTAGTTCAGATCATCGCTCCAGTCATTGGCGCGAGAGCCTCAAAGTTGCTATGCAAATAGCCATAGAACCACCCGCTCCTCTAGAAGTCAATGTTGGGCGTCGCCTGCAAGAACTGCGTACCATACAGGGATTTTCTCTGCGCACTTTGGCAAAATTAAGCGGATTGAACGTTAACACCCTCAGTATGATCGAAAACGAAAAGACCTCCCCCAATGTGAATTCTCTTCAACAGTTAGCATTGGCACTGCAGGTTCCTATTACTTCTTTTTTTGAGTCAACTACTGAGCATAAACAGGTCGTGTTCCAGCAAGCCGGAGCGCGCCCCTGCGCCAGTTTTTCGCAAGGAAAACTTGAAGATTTGGGAGGCGGCATTGCTCTGGGAGAAGCTACACCACTGCTGATGATCGCAAAACCTAATAGCAGCAGTGGTCCCGAACCATTCATCCACAGCGGGCAGGAATTCATTTATTGTCTGGAAGGCTGCCTGACATATTGGGTAGGTGATAATGAATATATCCTCAATCCGGAGGATAGTCTTATCTTCCAGGCAGATCTTCCCCACCGCTGGGAAAATCCGAATCAAACTATGAACCGCTCCATTCTGATCATCTGTCCCTCCGATCAAAGTGATCATCAAGTTGAACAGCATTTGATTCAGGAGGAATGATTGCACTTCTCTGTCAAAAGAATACAGGTATTCACAATAAAAGATTTTTATGAAAGGAGGTGAAAATATGCCCAGAGGAGATCGAACAGGTCCTGCGGGGGCTGGTGCAATGACGGGCAGACGTGCTGGTTATTGTGCTGGCTTTGCGGTCCCCGGCTACATGAATACAACCGCACCCAGACGCGGACTCGGCTTTGCAGGCGGAGGGCGTGGTTGGCGCAATATGTTTTATGCTACCGGGCTTCCAGGCTGGCAGTCATATGGATACTCACCTGTTTCCCAACAGGATGAGACAGAATCGCTTAAGACTCAAGCCGGATGGCTTAAAGAACAACTTGATGCGATTAATAAACGCCTTGAGGAGCTTGAATCAAAATAGATTCTGATTGAATGACGGGCGCGAGAAAGACCTGTGCTGTTAAGCATCTATGTTCTCGCGCCTATCAACGCATAAGGATTCAACGTAAAAATGAAAACCTTGAATGGAGTGAAATATGTTTAATGCTTTGTTTCGTAGAGGGCGTGGTCAGGGTGGCGGGAATAAACCAGGTTCCGGCCCTGCCGGAAATTGTGTGTGCCCAAAATGTGGTTATAAAATGCCCCACCTGGTTGGACAGCGCTGTCTTGATCTTGCCTGTCCAAAATGTGGAACGAAAATGATCCGCGAATAAAAAAGAAAGCCAAAGAACATGAAAATTATCATTACCGCTGTTTCCCCCACCATTGATGCGGCATTCGATCCTCGTTTTGGGCGATGCGCATATTTCGTTGTTGTAGATAGTGAAACCATGCAATGGGAAGCGTTTCCTAATTCTGCTGTTGATGCACCCGGTGGAGCAGGCACACAGGCAGCGCAATTCGCTGTTGAAAAACAGGTTTCTGCTGTTGTCAGTGGAAATTTCGGACCGAATGCATCTTCCGCGTTGAATGTTGCTGAAATTGCAATGTATGTGAATAAAAATCAGGGCAACATCCGCGATGTCATCGAAAATTTCAAGGCTGGCAATTTAACGAATATCAATGTACCAACAGTCAAAGGTTCCCATTCACCAAGAGGTCAAGCGTAATGCGCATCACCGTTGCCAGTGGAAAGGGCGGAACCGGAAAAACCACGATTGCCACAAGTTTTGCGGTGTATTTGGCTTCAACTACACCTGCTTTCCCGCCACTTTTCTTGGATTGCGATGTTGAAGCTCCTAATGCACATTTGTATCTACAACCCAGGTTTACACAAGAACAGAACATCAGTATTCCTATTCCTGATGTGAACTCTGAGTCGTGTACTGCTTGCGGTAAATGTGTGCAAGTGTGTGAATATAATGCCCTTGCACTGCTGGGAAAAACAGTTCATGTCTTTCCCCAGCTCTGCCACGGCTGTGGTAGCTGTGTCGCTACCTGCCCCGTAGGGGCTTTATCAGAAACACCAAATACAATTGGCATCCTCGAAGCTGGTCTGGCTCGCTTGCAGATTGACTTTGCACGGGGTGTGCTGAATATAGGCGAGCCAATGGCTGTGCCGGTGATTCGTCAGCTTAAAAAATGGATCCAACCACATGCAGATCAAACAGTGATCGTTGATGCCTCGCCCGGCACATCCTGTCCGGTTGTCGAAGCGCTGCGTGGCTCCGATTTTTTTCTTCTGGTTACTGAACCAACACCGTTTGGTCTGCATGATCTGAAACTTGCTGCCCAGCTTTCAAGAGAATTAAATATTCCAGCCGGTGTGATCATAAACCGTGATGGCATCGGGGATGCCGATGTGGATAATTTTTGTAACAATGAGCGCCTCCCCATCCTCATGCGTGTTCCGTTTGATCGCACCATTGCAGAAGGTACGGCACGTGGACAAACATTGATCGATATTTATCCCGAATACAATTCGCAATTTCAACAATTGTTGGATGATATCAGCAGAAATGAGAAGCGGACATGAAGCAAATTGTGATTTTGAGCGGAAAGGGTGGTACGGGAAAAACAAGCATTTCTGCTTCGTTAGCCCATCTTGCGTCAGTGGCTGGCATCTCGACAGTGCTGGTAGATGCTGATGTGGATGCGGCAAACCTGGAATTATTACTTTCCCCCAAGATGCGAGAGAAGAATGAGTTTGTCAGCGGAAAAGTTGCCATTATAGATTCTGAGAAATGTATTGCCTGTGGTTTGTGCAAAAAAATATGCCGTTTTGATGCCATTATTGAAGATCAGAATTCTTATCTTGTCGATCCCATCGGATGTGAGGGGTGCGCGGCTTGTTATCATCAATGCCCCGTTTCTGCTATCCGAATGGAAACTCAATTGGCTGGCTACTGGTTTCTATCGAATAGTCGTTATGGTCCGCTCTTTCATGCTTCTCTTCATCCTGCACAAGAAAATTCTGGCAAGCTGGTTGCATTGGTGAAGCAGAAAGCACAATCACTCGCACACGATGGGCATTCTCCTCTCGTTCTTGTAGATGGTCCTCCCGGTATCGGGTGCCCTGCAATTTCTGCTATCACCGGCGCTTCATTTGCTTTGATCATTGCTGAATCAACGATATCAGGCGTTCATGATATGGATCGCGCGTTGCAAATGGTGCGGCATTTTCAGATACCTGCTTATGTGTGCATCAATAAAGCGGATATTTATCCGCAGGGCACGGAATGGATAGAAGAATATTGTCGGCAGCATGAAATCACTATCTTGGCGCATATCCCTTTTGATGCGAATGTTACACAAGCCATGCTTCATGGAGAACCGGTAACAGCATATCAGCCTGCGTGTTTAGCCAGTCAGGCAATCAATATCATCTGGCAAAATCTGGAACGAATGCTATAAACGACACATATCATCTATGAATCCAATAAAAATCACTGGAGATGTGAAGAATGAGAAAAGATCACATGGATGCAACCGAAAGTAATTTCGCCCTTTCAGAAATCGAATCTCTTTCAGAGAAAGCCCGGCAGGTGGTTGCTCAAAGTAAAAACAGGGGTAGCATCCCCAATCCTGACGCGCATGCCAAGATTTGCGGCTGTTGTGGAGATACTATGCAAATTGATTTGCTTTTATCAGAAGGTAAGATCCGAAGTGCGGCTTTCGATACCGATGGTTGTGCAGCGTCTATTGCTTGCGGAAGTGTTATCACGCAGCTTGTTATAGGGCAAGCACTTACCGTTGCTTCCCAGATCACACCCCAAGATGTGATTGCAGCACTTGATGGGCTGCCACAAGATCATTTGCATTGTGCAAATTTGGTTGTGAAAACCTTGCAAATCGCGATCACAGAATATAAAGAAAAGAAAACCGGAAACAATGCATGATGTGAGGGTTGAACCTCATTTGATTGCCTATGTGAAAGAAACACGAGGTGAATGAGATGGGATACGTTTTTGGTCCTGTGCCATCCAGACGGCTTGGACAATCTCTCGGCATCGACCCTGTTCCCTTAAAAACATGCAACTGGAATTGTGTTTACTGCCAGCTTGGTCATAGTAAACCGCTCATCGATCATCGTGCCGAATATATTTCCACGCAAAATATCATTGCACAGTTGCAAAATGCTTTGCACTTTCATAAACCGGGGGAAATTGATTGGATCACCTTCGTCGGCTCCGGCGAAACCACCCTTCATATTAATTTGGGTTCTATGCTTGAACAGGTGAAGTCTATGACCAATATTCCCGTCGCAGTCATCACCAATGGTTCTCTTCTCTATCTTCCGGAAGTTAGAAATGATTTGTCACTTGCTGATGCGGTCATGCCATCTCTCGACGCAGGCTCTGCACATCTCTATAAGAATATCAATAGACCGCATCCGCATCTGGATTATGAAGAATTCATCGATGGTTTGGTTCGTTTTCGTCAGCAATACCACGGAAAATTTTGGATCGAGGTAATGCTCATCAAGGGGTTGAACGATACCTTACAGGCGCTGCGGGAGATTGCCAATAGAATGCAGCTGATTAAACCCGATGAAATCCACTTGCTTTTACCAACCCGTCCGCCAGCAGAATCTTGGGTTAAACCATCTGAAGAAACCAATGTCCGTATGGCACAATTGATTCTGGGTAATAACGTGAAAGTCTTTCATCCCCAAAAAGGATCGTTCGGTCTGGGTGGCACCGATTCGGTTTTCCAGGCTGTTATTGCCATCATTACCCGCCATCCAATGAAAGAATCAGAATTGCTAGAAGCCTTAAAACACTACCCGCAGGAAAAGATTGATGAAGTGATGAATGCGCTTAGAGAAAGTGGTGAGGCACAGATAGTAGAACGTTATGGTGAGCGTTATTGGAGCGCATCGCCGTCCCAATATGCTGCCGCAGTCGCGAATGAAGAAAAATAACATCAACATAGAATTTTTTACAGGAGATACAAGAACGTGAAAGAAACTGAAGTATATCAATCATTGCAAACGATCAAACATCCTGAAATACAAGAACAGGATCTGGTTTCTCTGGGCATGATAGAAAAAGTTCTTGTGGATGGGGGGACCGTTAAAGTGATTTTGGCGCTTCCCAAGCTGGATGTTCCTATTAAAAATGAACTGATCGATCTCATAAAAGACACAATTTCTAGATTTGAAACAGGCTGGAAGGTTGAAGTCGAACTGATCGAGATGGATCCGCAGCGGCGCGAGAGGTTTTTCGCAATAAGTCGCGAAGCACAGAAAAATGTTCCTCACAAACGAAAAGTGAAAAAGATTGTTGCCGTAATGAGCGGGAAGGGTGGTGTGGGTAAATCTTCCATAGCTGGTTTATTAGCTTCTTCACTGAAACGCAGAGAACTGGGTGTAGGGATATTGGATGCAGATATCACGGGTCCGAGTATCCCGATGTTATTCGGACTAAACACCTCTCCGATAGGGTCCGAATATGGAATTATTCCTGTTGTATCCACTTCTGGAATAAAGATCATCTCGGTTAACCTTCTATTGCCCGATCCTGATCAACCGGTCATTTGGCGTGGTCCCCTTATCAGCAAAACTATTAAACAATTCTGGGAAGATATCATCTGGGGAGAGCTCGATTTCTTGGTAGTAGACCTGCCACCCGGTACCGCCGATGCGGCGCTTACCGTCATGCAATCCCTGCCGTTGGATGGCGTGCTTCTTGTTACCACACCCCAAGATCTAGCCGGGATGGTCGTACGTAAAGCTGCTAATATGATCAAGATGATACAGGTTCCGTTGCTGGGTATTGTTGAGAACATGAGTTATGTTATCTGCCCTAATTGCGGGCAGCACTTTGATCTTTTCGGACCAAGCAAAGCCGAAAAGACTGGTCAAATGGTTGGCACTCGCATTATAGGTAGTTTTCCTATCGATCCTTCACTTGCAGTTTTATGTGATACAGGTTCTATCGAGAATTACAGCAGTAGCATTTTGGAAGAAATTACATCACAGATCATTGACAGAATGCCACTATAAAAAATTCATCAACACGACCATGTTTCAGGCGTCATCGCTGATGGGGTCCTGCGCGGCATCTCTCCATGACCATATCAAATCACCCTCCCAGCCGTTCACCCTTAAACATTGCCTTACGTCATGCTAGTGCATACGAAGCATCTCTTACTATCCACTTCATCCTAACCGGTGAGTTGCAAGGCAGCCTTCCATTGCCCCATCAGTTCCTCCCCTGCAAAGCAGCAGGGAAGAGGGGATTATCTTCCATCATCATTCTCACACCCATCTTTTGCATTAAAATACTCCTAATGAAAAAAACGAATTTCCGGCGCGTCCTCCTGCTTTCTCTTCTCACCGCGTTTCTTCTCACTGCCACTTTCACTCCCGCCTCTGCCCAGAGCGGTTTGCGGGCGGTGCTCTCGCAGCCTGACCTCACCCGGTTCCCCAGCCTCACCACCTATGTGGATGTCTACGACGCACTCGGCAGTTTCGTCAGTGACCTCAATACCGAACAGTTCACCCTGCAAGAAGACGGGCAAAATCGTACCATCAACGAAGCCACCCGCACCGAGCCCGGTCTGCACACCATCCTGGCGCTCAATCTCGCGCCCACCCTCAGCAACCGCATCTCCGAAGATTCCACCCGTTTCCAGGATATCATCTTCATCACGAGTACCTGGCTGGAAAATCTGTCAAGCCAGGCTTCCAACCTCTACAGCTTCACCACCAACGAACGCGCTTTCATTCAGCGCTCTTCCAACCCTGATGAACTCCTGCAAGCCCTGCAGGGCTATCAGCCCAACCTCTTCAACTTCGAGCCCGACCAGACCAGCCTCAGCTATGCATTGGATATTGCCGCCCAGCAGCCTCAGCTCGAAAACAACGGCAAGCAGGTCATCTTCTATATCACCCCCCTGCCGCTCGATAGCGATCTCGACCAGATCCCCGTGCTGGCTGCCCGCGCCGCCGATATCGGTATTCCCGTCTACGTCTGGTTGATCGCCAATGATAGCAGTTCCAATTCCAAAGCCGCCGATACCCTGCGCAATCTGGCGCAGACCACCGGTGGGCAGTTCTTCTTGTACAGCGAAAAGGTGGAGACACCCAACCCTGAAACCTACCTGGCACCCCTGCGCTATACCTACCGCTTGCGTTACACCTCCGCCATCAGCCAGAGTGGTTTTCATCACATCCAGGTTCAGGTCGAACGCGGCGTGCAGCAAGCCAAATCCCAGGATGTTTCCTTCCAGATCGAGCTCCTACCTCCGCAAGTGACCATCATCGCCCTTCCCCCGCAAATCCAACGTGTCTGGGTCGATTCGGAGGATGACGGTAAGGTACTCAAACCGGAATTCATCACCCTGCAGGTCAGCGTCACCTTCCCTGATGGCTATCCCCGCCAGTTGAAATATTCGCGCTTGATCGTGGATGGGCAGGAGATCGTCAAGATCGACCAGCAGCCCTTCGAATGGCTCGGTTGGCCGCTGGATGGCTACCGCATCACCGGTTTACATGGCATCTTGATTGAGGTGGAAGACATCCTCGGCTTCCGCAGCCTCAGCGACCCGCGCCAAGTAGATATCATCGTCGAAGCGCGCTACACCGGCTTCTGGGGGGGCTTTGTCAATTTCATCCAATCCGGAGGCTGGATCCTCTTCGCGGTGCTGGCACTCTTTGCTGCCCTGGCGAGTTACCTCACCCTGCGCCGCCGCAATCCCCGCTTCGTGACCGCCCCTGGCATGGAACCCGCCATTTCCTTTTCTGAAGACCCGCTCACCCAGCAGGTGATCATCCCACCCGAATCCGCCAATGCCACTTCGACACCACACTCTGATTCCATCGAACTGCTGCCCCGCTTGCTGAAGTTATCGGGGTTTCCCGGTCAGATCCAGCAAATCTTCATCGGTGAGGCAGATATCATCCTCGGCAGCGATCCACAGCAGGTCACTCAGCTCCTGGAGCATCTCTCCGTCAGCCCCCGGCATGCCCGTCTGTATCGCTCTCCTCAAGGTATGATCATTCTGGCAGATCTTGGTTCTGAGAGCGGCACCTGGGTAAACTATGCCCCCGTTTCAAGCAAGGGCACCGTGCTGCAAAACAACGATCTCATCCATATTGGAGAGGTCGCTTATCGCTTCGAACTTGTTGCGATCAGAAAGAAGAAATGACCCTCTACCAATCCTTTGCCAGGGCTGCCCGCTCCAGGGTTTGCTTTGCCTGCCGGTACACCGGCATATCCACCAGTGCTCCTTCGAATCCCAGTGCCCCTTTACCGCCCTGCATGTGCGCTTCATATTCCATGCACACCTGTTGTGCTTTTTGCACTGCCTCTTCATCTGGCGTAAATGCCTTCTGCACCATCTCGATCTGGCTGGGGTGGATCACCTGTTTGCCGCAGTAACCCAGTTCTGCTCCGCTCACCGCCTCTTGATACGCCACATCTGTATCCTTGTAATTGTTACACACCAGGTCGATCGCATCCAGTCCATACGCTGCCGCATATAGCACCATCTGGCTGCGTGCATAAAAGATCTCTTCGTTCGAGGGTGTGCGTCGCGCGCCCAAACTCACTGCCAGGTCTTCCGCACCCAGGATCAACGCTTCCAGCCGTGGGGTTGCCGTGCAAATTTCCTTCAGGTTGACGAAACTGCGCGCGCTCTCGATGATCGCGATCAGGTGCATCGTCCCTGGTTCCAGTTCTTGCTGCACCTCGAATGCCTCCAGAAAGCCATCCACTTCTTGTAATGTGCTGGCTTCCTCCACCTTGGGGATCACGATCCCATCTGGCACGGCGTGGATCACCGTTCGCAGATCAGCCATGAAATACGGGCTACCCGCAGCGTTCACCCGTACCAACTTTTCAGATTTTCCGAAATCGAACGTTCCGATAGCATGCGCTACGGTTAATCTTGCTTTCTCTTTTTTGGATGGGGACACCGCATCCTCCAGATCCAGACACACACAATCTGCCCGCAGGGCACAGGTTTTCTCGATCTTGTGCTCGTCTTCTCCCGGTGTATATAGAAATGCTCTTCTCAAGCGCATGGTTTTTCTCTCCTATTGGTGTCTTCCTGTATCTATTTATCATAACGCCAATTGCCAGACGTTGTAACCAATCCCTAATTATGATAGAATTTTGCCGCACTGTACATTACAAACTGGAGGGATGGCCGAGTGGTTGAAGGCGCCTGTCTTGAAAACAGGTGTGGGGTGAACGCTCCACCGTGGGTTCGAATCCCTCTCCCTCCGCTGTATGACAGAATCTCGGGGAGGTGCCAGAGTGGCTGAATGGGACCGCCTGCTAAGTGGTTGTCGGGGGTTGACCTCGACCGAGGGTTCGAATCCCTCCCTCCCCGCTCTCTTTTTTATCTCCAATTTTAATAATCCCTTCAAATGACCCCTATGTAAGAAAAATGGTCTTCCGCCTGAGTTGTCATTCATGGTATAAACGGTAAATTATCTGCGCATTCATAGGAGATATCATGGAGCTTTCAAAAAAATCTCAACTCGTTCAGCATGTACTTGAACAGCATCACCTTTCTCTGGAAGTGGTCGAACTGGATGCCAGCACGCGCACTGCGCAAGAAGCCGCCGAAGCGGTCGCTTGCGAGCTCGGGCAGATCTGTAAATCACTGGTCTTCCGTTCTGCCGATACTCCCCTTCTCTTCCTGGTGAGCGGCAAGAACCAGCTCAATGTTCCCAAAGTGTCTGCACTGTTGGGTTTTCCTCTCGAGAAAGCCGATGCAGCCTTCACCCGTGAAAAGACCGGCTTTGCCATCGGTGGAATTCCTCCCGTGGCACACCCCACACCGATCACAACCTATATTGACAAAACTCTTCTGGAATATCCGCTCATCTGGGCAGCCGCCGGTACCCCCCATTCGGTGTTCAAACTCGAAAGCAACCACCTGCTGTCATTAACAGGCGGTCAGGTCATTGACGTCACTTGATGGATTTTTCCCTTTATGAAAAATAGGTCAGCGCCATACGGGCTGCCTGACTTGCATCCGGAGTGTATCCGTCCGCCCCGATCTGTGCGGCGAATTCTTGTGTCACCGGCGCCCCGCCCACCATCACCTTCACCCCATCACGGATGCCTGCATCCTTTAAAGCATTGATCACAGCAGGCATAGTGGTCATGGTGGTCGTTAGCAGGGCAGACATCGCCAGAATATCGGCTTTCTTTTCCTTTACCTCGTTCACGAATTTTTCCACCGGCACATCCGTTCCCAGATCCACAATCTCGAATCCAGCTCCTTCCATCATGATTGCTACCAGATTCTTTCCGATATCATGCAGGTCACCTTTCACGGTACCGATCACCACTCTTCCAACCGGCTCGACTTTTTCTGAGACCAACAGTGGTTTCAACAGGTTCAATCCACCCTGCATGGCGCGCGCCGCGATCAACATTTCCGGCACAAAATACTCCCCTTCTTCAAACAATCTCCCCACTTCAGCCATGGCAGGCACCAAACCCTTTTTCAAAATATCATCTGCGCTCAAACCGGCATCCATGGCTTGTTGCACGACTGATTGGCAGTCTTCTAAATTTCCATCGAGTATGCTTAGCTTGATCTTTTCCAGAAAATCGCTCATTTGATTTAATCCTTGACTAATTGATACGGTAAGTTGGTTTTGGATAACCCGGTACGCGGGTGAAACTCTCCAGTTCTTCTATTTTAATCGTAGAATCCGCAGACGGCGCGAACATAATTTCATTTATGGTCGCTTGCAGGCGCTCCACGTTCCCCACGATCAGGGCATTGATCCATAATTGAAGTTTCCCCTTGCCAAGATTGCTGATCCTGAGCCCGACTTCTTTTTCGAAGGCGTCATCGCTCTCGTGCAGGGTAGGTACGCTCACTTTGGCATTCCTGCCATTTCCTTCGATTTGAAACTTGAGATGCCCCTTTACATGCTGGATCTGGTCAATACGATGCACAATTTCAATCACCATTCCTGCCAGCCTTTTCAGACCTCTATCCTCTTCCACTTCGATCGCGTAATGACTGTCTACCCATGCCATTTCCTGCTCCCCGCTGGCATAACGGTCGTAATCGATCTCCAGCGAAGGCAGATCGGTGGGCAGTGCCTTGCCCTCGATCAGTTCCAACCATGCTTCCACATTCTTTTCATCTAGCGAATTTTGCAGTACGATCACTGCTCGCGGGTAGCGTTCACCTGCCATTGCAGCAGCTTTGCTGACTCGCTCTTCATCCATCAGATCGATCTTGTTGATAATCAGGTTGCTGGCTTCCTCGATCTGCTTGGCAAAGATATAGCTGACATCCTCACTGAAGGGCATTTCACTGCCCTCCAGAAAACGTTCCAGCAATCGCACATCCACAAATACTGAATAGCTCGCCGCTTCTCCCAGATCATTCCGTATCTCCTGCAGTGGTTTCACTACCGTAGCCACGATATCCGCACACGATCCCACCGACTCGGCAAACAGGATATCCGGATTATATTCCTTGGCGATCTTCTCGATCTGCTCGCTCAGGTCGTTGAAATTGCAACAGAAACATCCTCCCGTCACTTCCAGCGCCGGGAAGTCCTGCGCCCGGTAGAAAGCTGTATCCACCAGGTGTTTACCCTGATCATTGGTAATGATGCCTACTCTTTTATTACGTCCAACCAGTATTTTCGCCGCTTGAGAGATAGCCGTTGTTTTGCCGCTCCCCAGAAATCCCCCCACCATATGGATCCTCATTGTTCGCTCCTGTGATTTACTCGTAATAGTTTATCGGTACAATCAGAGCTTATTTTAATCGTATTTTTCTCTAGAATCCACGTTGTTGGCTTTTCCAGGGCGGCGTCTTGTTTTCAATGAATTCCTGTACACTTGGTCCATGCAGGGTTTTCAACCGCCACAATCCATAAAGATAACTGCTCGCCAGAATGATGATCAATGCTGGCCACCCCAGTAAAGTGTTTAATAATGTCAAAGAAGAAACTTCTCCGCGCATGTAGAAGGAATATTGGAACCATAATTTTCCGGTGCTGTAGAGCAGCCACAATAGGGTCACTTCACGATATGCTGGATACACTTGGGGATGCCAGTACCACGCCAATTTCCAACCGCGCGTGATATGGCTGGAATAAGCCGCCAGAGCCTTTCGCAGCACCAAGCTGATCGCCAACAGCACCACTGTGATGGCACTGCCCACCAGAGTGGGTAGAAAATATGCTTCGCTGCGTTTATACAGCAGCGCCAGTCCAATCGCCAATCCCACGCCTCCCACGCCTCCCAGCGCGTAGTACCAGGGTTGTTTTTTGTACAAACGTCCCGTCATGATGACCATTCCGATCACCAGGGATGACCACATGGCTGTTTGAAAACCGAATACAGCATTCAGGATGAGAAACAGCAATGGAGGAATAACCGTATCCATTACACCGCCTTTTCCCGAAAATACAACTTTGAATTCGTCGAACAATTCTTTTATGCGCTTCATATTTGTCCTCCTATTAAAGTATTACAAACACGAAAGCCATGCGGGATAGATATTCTATTAGAATTAAAAGAGGAAGCTGTTGGAACTTACATTGCATGATAGTTGTAAATTGTTATTTTCCCGTTGTTGCAACCTTCTTATCCTGATCTGGCTTCGACAGCAAGACCATCAGATTGTCTTTGGAAAAAATTCTCTGTACATTGGCTTCATTTTTAAAATGAATTGCAATCTTTCCCGGAATGGCAACAAATGGGAACCAGGTCTTCTTCATGATTGTTTTCCAATCCAGATCGCTTCGGTCGATCAGTCCCGTCATTTTTTTATTTCCCATTTCCCTTCCCTCTTCTAATTGAAGTTGCTTCCTGATCTCCTTGAACATGCTGTGAAAGGTTTGATGTGCTAAGAACACACTTAAGGCATACAAAATAATAAATCCGTTAATAAGAAGGCTGTATTGCTCATAAAATCGGTAAATGGCTCGTCCAAAACTTCCTAAAAAAGTTTCTAAGAAAGCACGTATCATCTTGTTTCCTCCTTATAGAGATTGGGGCGGTTATGGTTAAACCGCCCCAATCATGTCATTCATGGCTTTGGAATAGGATGCTACCTACTTTTTAACTATTTCTTGCTGGTTTCTTTTGGTGCACCGGCTACAACGTCCCACGCTTTGGGATTCCTGCGGTAGAAGAAGAACAGCGCCAAGATGGCTACTGCCAGCACAGCCAAACCGCCGATGCCGCCTAACCAGTCAACCAGTTTTGTGAAAACCAAACCGGTCCACATGAATCCATCAGCGATACTGGTGATCTTGGCAGCGCCCTCGGGCATTGCAAAACCGGCATTCAATGCGGCTGAAGTGAAGAAATCAGCCATGCCGGTTGCAATATAGAAACCGGCGATCAGTTCCAGTGTTCCTGCTACGATCATGCGGAAAATGTTGCCCCGCATGAGCGGCGCGAACATTGCCACTGCGAATGGAATTACTGCCAGGTCGGCAAACAAAATCACGCGGTTGCCGGGCAGAATGATGCTGAGCAAAATGGCAATTGGAACCAGAACCAGAGCGGTAGAAATAGCAGCCGGGTGACCGATCAGAATGGCAGAATCAAGACCGATGTAGATCTCGCGATCGCTGGCGCGTTTCTTCATGAAGTCACGTGCCGCTTCAGAGATCGGGATCAAGCCTTCCATCAGGATCTGCACCATGCGGGGTAGCAGCAACATGACCGCTGCCAGGTTGATGCCTGTTTGCAAGACCTTGACCACGGCTTGTTCTGCATTGTAGTAACCCAACACGCCGAGAACCAGTCCAATGACCAGTCCAAGGATGACCGGCTCACCGAATACACCCAGTCTCTTTTGGATAGTGTCGGGGTCTGCCTTCCAGTTCTTCACGCCGGGGATGCGATCGAGGATCCAGTTGGTTATGATCGCGAAGGGAACACCAGGTCCGGACGTGAGATGGGGAATGGAAATACCGGGCAATTTATAGAAACTTTGAACCGCTTTCGCCGTCCAATCTGCCACGAATAATCCCAGGGCTGCCGCAATGGCTGATGCAACCAATCCGTAGGTTAGATTGCCAGTCGCGACATAGACCAGGGAGCCCAGAAATGCAAAGTGCCAGAAATTCCAGACATCAATATTGAGGGTCTTTGTCCATTTGATCAGCAGGAATACGATATTCACTGCCAGTGCGATCGGGATTACCCATAGACCTACGTCCGTACCGAACGCAATGGCTGCTGCAGATGGCCAACCCACATCCACAACGTCACGCTGGATGTTCCAGTTGGTTACCATTGCCTGTGCCACATCTGATAGGGTTCCCCACATCAGATTGATGACCAGGTTGATACCGATAAAGGCGATACCAATGGTTACGCCAGCTCGGAAGGCTTTTCCGGGTTTTGCCCCCAAGATTAACCCCAGAATGAAAATAATAATGGGGAGAACAACGGTTGCTCCCAGTGAATCAATAACAGCTTTTAAGGTGGTAAGAAAGGTTTCCATGCTTTTACCTCCTAATTGTTTGGCTTAATTTTTTAATTCTGCAATTATCTGTTCGATAGCATCCTCCTTCCCTATTCCTGTCAGGAAAGCCAAAGTGTGAATGACGGGGACACCAAGGTTGTCCGGCACAGGGGTTGTCGTGACGATCAAGTCCACATCCCCTGCTAAAGAGCGCACCTCGGATGCCTTACATTGTCGGGTGGTAATATCAATACCATGTTCTTTCAAGGCTTCTTCCAATGCTTTTGCTACTACCGTTGAAGTCGCGATGGCTGTTCCACATGCTACTAAAATTCTCTTTGGACCTACCATAAAAATCACTCCTTAGAAAGGAAATCAGGTTTAAATGCATTTTAAACCTGATTTCAAATATTTCAACCTTGCCTCACATCATTAATCTTTTTTTAATGCTTCGGTCACTTCCTTGTAGTTCGTTGCTTTCATCAATGCTGAGACCACAATTGGAGCTTGCAAGACGCCTGCGATCTCCTGCAGCATCTCGATCTGTGCTTTGGGTTGCTCCAGTGCTAATAAAAACACCAAACTTACCTCAACAGTTTCGCTTGGAAACGCCATATTCCGGAATGGAATCGGTGTCTTTAAGGTTGCCAGCGCCAACGCCGGTTTTTTTACATGTTCGATATCGGTGTGTGGTATAGCTGCATTGAATCCGCCACTCAATGGGAGCCCAGTGGGAAGCCGGTTTTCGCGATTGATGGCTGCATCAATAAAACTCTCTTTGACATAGCCGCTCTCGTATAATTTTCGTCCAAGTTGTCGGATGATCTCACTTGAATCTTTTGCTTCCACATTTAATAAAATCCCTTGGGGCTCCAATAGTCGCAAGATCGCTTTGCTCATAAACTCAACACTCCTGGATTCTCCAGCCCTAAGCGCACATCTCGCAAGAACTCCGCTGCTTCCGCACCATCTACCACTCTGTGATCGGCGCTGATGGTGATGGTCATCATGGTTTTCAAGACTGGATTTTTATTTTCATCAGGCATGAATCGTTCCACCATATTACCAACCGCTAAGATGCCTGTCTGCGGTGGATTGATGATGGCGGTGAATCGATCGATTCCATACATCCCTAAATTTGAAATGGTAAATGTGCCACCCTCTAATTCGTCCGGGGTAAGTCTGTTGGCACGCGCACGATCTGCCAGGTCTTTGATTTCAGCGGAGATCTGTTGGGTACCTTTTTGATCCGCATTTCGGATTACCGGGACGATCAATCCTTCCGCTACCGATACAGCCACACCAATATGAATGGAGGGCAGCATTACGATCTCATTCCCATCCAGATAACTGTTCATCTTGGGATGCCGCAGCAAAGACCACGCCACTACTTTGGTGATCAGTGCCGTATAAGTGAATTTACCGGCATCTTTGTTCAGTTTTAGTGCTGCATTTTCTCTCAGATCGATCGCTGCGCTCATATCGACGTCCATTTGCAACGTCATCTGCGGCGCTTCGCGCACACTGCGGGTCATGTTCTCGGCAATGATCCGGCGCATACCCTTGAGAGGAATACGCGTTACTTCGCTTGGAGTTGAAACTGCTACCGGTCTTGGTGTGGTACTAATGGCATTCTTGACATCCGTTTCCTGGATCCGTCCTTGGGGTCCGCTGCCGGCAATGGATGCCAGTTCAATATCATACTCGCCTGCCACACGTCGCGCTGCCGGGGTGGCAGCCGTCTTCCCGGCAGAACTTACTTTACTCTGGTTTGCCAGATAGGTTTCCACGTCGGTCTTGGTGATCTTGCCATCCGTTCCGCTGCCGCTCACCGCGCTCGCTTCCACTCCCGCATCTTTCAGCATGCGTAATGCCACTGGTGTGGCGCTCACTTCTTTTCCGCTTTCTGGCACAGGAACTTCAGCATGTGAGAGAGCAACTTCGCTTTTCGGTTCGTCATCTTTGGGCAAAGTCTCGCCCGGTTGCAGAATGTATGCGATGATTTTCGTGACGGGCACTACATCGCCTTCTTTGTAACGGACTCCCGAAAGGATTCCATCTTCCGGAGCTTCGACTTCCATGCTTAATTTATCTGTCGAGACGGTCGCGATCGGGTCACCCTTTTCTACGCTTTCACCTTCTTTTTTCAACCATTCGATGATCTCCGATTCTTCTTGGGTGAAGCCGAATTTCGGCATGATTACTTCTTTAGCCATGACCTACCTCCTAGTACTTGCCCTGTACGATTTTTCGCGCTTCTTCCACAATATTTTCAACCTGTGGCACTGCATGGTATTCCAGATTGCGGTTGTAAGGGATGGGCATGTCAAGCCCTGCCAGCCTGCGCACCGGAGCATCCAAGTAGCCAAATGCTTCGCTCTCAATAATGCTGGCTGCCAGTTCAGCACCGAAACCACCGGTTTTTACTGCTTCATGTGTTATTAATACTTTACCAGTTTTAATAATGGATGCAACGATCGGCTCCATATCCAGTGGATGAATAGTGCGCGGATCGATGATCTCCACATGGATCCCTTCTGCAGACAATTGATCGGCTGCTTCCATTGCACGCATCACCATCACTGAGGTGGCAACAATGGTGAGATCTTTTCCTTCTCTCACTACATTGCTTTTTCCCAGCGGGATGGTGTACATTTCCTCAGGCACTTGCCCCTTGGTTCGGTACAGCAGTTTATGCTCAAAGAACATCACCGGGTTGGGATCTTCGATGGACGCCAGTAAAAGACCTTTGGCATCGTAGGGGGTACTTGGCATCACCACTTTCAAACCAGGGACGTGCACGAACCAGCTTTCGTAGCTTCCGGAATGTTGCCCTGAGGCGCCCGTTCCTGAGCCGCCCGGTAAGCGCAATACCATGGGGACGGTTGCTTTCCCACCAAACATGAATCGGATGCGCGCTGCCTGCAAAACCAACTGCTCCATGGAAAGCACCACGAAGTCACTGAACATGATTTCACCTACCGGTCGCATTCCGGTCATAGCCGAACCCACACAAGCACCCGTGATTGCGGCTTCAGAAATAGGGGTATCGATCACCCGTTCCTTGCCATATTTTTGCTGAAGGTCGCCAGTCACACCAAATGCGCCACCATAAACACCAATATCTTCACCGATAAGGAAAACTCGCTCGTCTTTTGCCATGACCTGGTCAAGCGCTTCATATAGCGCATCTTTATAAGTAAGCTCACGCATAAACACCCTCCAAAATTGTAGAAACATCGGGTTCCGGGCTGGCTTCTGCAAATTCAACAGCTTTTTGGATGTCCTGTTTCACTTGTTCTTTGATCTTTTCCATTTCTTTGTCGTCAACACCAATTTTCGCAGCGAAGCGTGGGATCGGATCTTTTTCCATCCATGCCTTCACTTCTTCGCGTGTGCGATATGCCTGGCGGTCGCTCTTGGAATGTCCGCGCCAGCGATAGGTGATAGCCTCGATCAGGGTTGGACCATCGCCTTTGCGCGCTCGTTCGGCTGCTTCGCGTACCGCTTTATGAACCGCAAAAACATCATTGCCATCAACTGTAAGTCCCTTGATACCATAGGCGATTGCCCGCTGGCTGATCTCTTCGATCTTGAAAGCCTGGTCAAAAGGCGTCGACATGGCATACAGGTTGTTTTCGCACAGATAAATGACCGGCAGGTTCCAGATGCTCGCCATGTTCAATGACTCGTGAAAAGCGCCTTCGTTGGCTGCTCCATCCCCAAATAAGGTTAAAGCGACCTGATTGGTTTTCCGAATCTTAATGCTCAAACCAACACCCACAGCGATAGGTAAGTTTCCAGCCACGATTCCGTTGGCACCCAGGTTGTTGGATTCCACATCTGCAATATGCATGGATCCGCCGCGTCCGCGACAGTAGCCGTTTTCTTTACCCAGAAATTCCGACATCATACGCTTCAAATCACCACCCCATGCCAGAAAGTGACCATGACCGCGATGGGTGTTCAAAAGATAATCGTTGCGTGTGATGGCGCTGCTGGCACCGGCTGCAATGGCCTCCTGTCCGATGGAAAGGTGCATTGTGCCGTGAACTTTTCCCAGCGCGTACATCTCTTCCGCATTTTCTTCAAATGCGCGCGTCAAAACCATTAAATAAAGCAAATGCTTTGCTTCTTCAGGAGCGATCTCTCCTTCTATCAGATCTTTCTTACTCATTCAACCTCCAGGAATTTATAAAAATGGTTCCACTGCCGATGAATCCGTGATGAGGATATCCACCAGGTTGCCGGTCAATGCAGCTTTGATAGCCGGGGATTTTCTTTCTCCGGCTGCAATGGCGATTACTAATGCTTTTCCTTCACGAATCCGTTGAAAATCGGCAGCTACAACTCTTTCATTGATTTGGCAATCAAAGATCTTGCCTTTTTCATTGAAAAACCAACCGCAGGTATAACCGACCGCCCCCTGTTCATGAATTTCAGTGAATTCATGCGGTTCCATAAAACCCATTCGCACTACGCTGGAATCAGGAGGTTCCTCGGTGATACAGCCGATGCCTGCCAGAACAATATCCGATTTATATGCCAGCTCGATGGTGCTTTTAATGGATTTTTGCCGCAACATGGTATCGCGAGACATACGGCTGTCCATCAGCATAGGAGCGTTCAAGGCATAATAACTGCCACGAACCTTTTTTGCCAGCGAGCCAGCCAGCTCAGGACCATCAATGGATGGATCACTCTTGACTCCGGTAGAACCCAGCAGTTGTACCACCTTGATATTTCTTACAGGGTATAACGTTAAAGCATTGATGACTTCATATACGGACGTTCCCGTCGAGATGGCAATCACCTGATCATTTCGCATTAAGTTCTTGAAAACTTGCGCACCCTGTTCCCCCACAAAACGCAACACCTGCGTATAACTCAATTTTCCCCGATTGACCACAATGGCATCCTTTAATCCGTATTGCTGGGTTAATCGATCTTCCATTTCAATATTCCGAATTGAGGGGAAGTTAACTTTGTGCTCTACGACCCCTAACTGTTCGGCTTCGGTTAACAAACGTGAGATGGCAGAGCGCGAGTAACCAAACTCTAATGCAATTTCGTTTTGGCTGCGTTTGTCCAGATAATACATGGATGCAATTTCAGCCAATAAGTGTTTACGAGTATCGGATTTCATCATTTTCATCCAGTCATATGCATCCTTAATATATCACTTAATTGCAATTTTTTCACTATTGTTAATTTAAAATCACGTACGTGAAAACGTGTGCAGTTTCATGTGCACACGTTCAATTGTTGCATCAGATTAGAATATTAAATGGGTTATTTGGGATCGTAATGCTGCAGATCAGGCGTCACTCTCACATCCGGTACCTGCTTTTCATCATAACCACCTGTACATGTCCCGGGGATATCATCAGATAATGTGAAATTGTATGCTTTGCGGCAGGTGTTGTCCACACTGCGCACGATTTTCAGTGGATAATCCTCATCAGTGATCAAAGGTGAACCCGCTTCTTCCAGTGAGATCGAATCGTTATAATCCATTGCACCGGGTGCTTTCAAACCACCATCCGCCCAGGCGCTCCATAAAAAGGAAGAGGGCATTCCAATGCTATCTTTTTTAATTGCAATTTGCACAATCGTATCATCTTTAGGGAGAATCCTCACCCATGCTGCATCTACGTCACTTCCGAATTTTCCTCCGATGAATAACCGGGTTTCATATCCATCACCATTTTTCCATGTCGCATCCGATACCATTGGCTGTGCTCCACCCACATCCCCATTTGCGTCTTCCAGCAAGATCACTCTTTGCACGCTCCATCGGGTTTGTTTCGGGAATATCGCCCACGCCAGATAGTCTCCCCGACCATCTTTATCGGTGTCCAACTCGACCCCATAGGCACCATCCAAAAAACCGTCATTCTCATTTATTTCATACAGCACGATCGAAAAATAATAAAAAAAGTCGTCTTGAGATAAACTGGCTTCTTGGATATCAAGCCATGCCTGGAATTGCATGTTGCCTGCTGTAAATGGGCGCTCAAACAGGTTTTCGTTATAATTGTCTCCTGAAACAGCTCGTGATTCATCTGCGCTCGGATAGGACACACTGTCTGTTAATATCTGTTCTGCTGGGGGTGGGGATTGCGGGATTGTTTGATGACTGATTTCGAGGTTCTCTTCTTTTTCGTTGATAGTGTTGCGAATTGTCTCAAGTTCCTCTCCCAACACCTCACTGAGCTTTTCATCATATCCGCGTTGGCGTTGCTCCACCTTTTGCTGGATCTCTGCTGCTTCTTTTTCACTTATATTTACATTGGTTGGACCACCTGCACTGCAGGCTGTCAGGATGATCCCACTACCCAGAAGGATAAACATACCTCTTAATGCTTTCATACTTCTCGCTCCTTTTTGATATTATCTAGATTAACAAATCAAAGTTAAAAGCTCAATCCCTGTAGATCGAATTTACAGAATCATTACCTTCCGTTTACATCGCTCTTTCAATTTTTTCCAATTTCCTTAAAATTTAATCTTTCCCTACCTGTGTTACAATCTGTAACCGAAATGAAGGAAAGAAACATTGTTCATACTGCTCTCTAAATTCTTACCATTGTTGGTATACCCCCTCGGACTATCACTACTGCTGCTCCTGATCGCGCTGTTTTTCATCGGCAAGAAAAAAAATCTCAAATGGCTGATCGCTCTGATTTTATTGCTTCTGTGGGCTGCATCTACTGCCCCCGTTGCCAACGCCTTTGCCAGATCCCTGGAATGGCAGTACCGCCCTCTCACAGATATTCCCACCGCTGATGCCATTGTCGTTTTGGGGGGCGGCACAGAGCCAGCCATTCCGCCACGTCGCTCGGTTGAGATAAACAGCGCCGGTGATCGTGTTTTCGCCGCTGCCCGGCTTTATCGTGAGGGCAAAGCGCCTGTGCTTATTCTAAGTGGGGGCAATATCGACTGGCTAAGCAACAACGCCTCAACACCTGCCGATCAAATGGCAGATATGCTTTCTTTCTTGGGTGTTCCTTCTTCCGCCCTGATCCTGGAAAACACTTCACAGAATACCTATGAAAACGCGCTCCATACCAAAGCCATAATGGAAGAAAAAGGATTTGACCAGGTTTTATTGGTCACTTCCGCTATCCATATGCCGCGTTCGGTTTCTTTATTTGAAAAGCAGGGGGTTTCGGTCATCCCGGTGCCGGTCGATTATTCCGTAGTAGAAAATACCACCGCTCCCTCGACTCTTGATATCATCCTCGGGCTGTTACCCAGCGCCGGCAACTTATCTACTACCACCAACGCCTTGAAAGAATATCTGGGAATCTGGATGTATACCTTGCAAGGATGGATATAGATTAACTATTTTCTAAATTCGTCTTCTTTACTAGACTTTTGTTTATTTGATTGAATTCCTTATTATTTTTTTCACCTATCCTCCTCTGCAATACTCTTAATCCTATAGGTAGCACAATTCACTTTTGCCTGTGTTCGATATTCTAAAATGTAAAGTTTTCTTGACATTAATGATTTTGAAATTATAATGAATGTAAAACATATTTTACTTAATGGGAGTGATACGATGAAAAACAAAATGGACGAAATGGAAATGAGCATCAATCTCAAAGCTATCAGAATTTCGTGGGTCGTCACCGCTCTGCTGCTTTGCGGGTGGGTCGGGTATGAATGGGTTGCAAACAGATCTTTCAATTGGATAGCATTTATTATCATGGATTCCCAGTTGATTGTTTATTGGGGAATTCAGCTTATATTGAAATGGAGCCTTGGAAAAAATGAGGAATAGGATCAGGGAGTTGAGGAAAAAATTGGGCTTACGGCAGGAAGATCTGGCTACCTCACTCGGTGTGACCAGGCAAACTATCAATGCCATCGAAAATAATAAATATAATCCCTCATTGGAACTGGCGATGAAACTTGCCAAACTGTTGAATATCACAATCGAAGAACTTTTCATTATCGAAGAATAGGGATCAAAGTGTCGGTTACTGCAAAACCGGCACTTTTTTAAGTATGTTGAAAACTCAAGATATCGATTTAAAATTCGCTTCATATTACCAGGAATAGGCCACCATAAAGAGTCCCCGTCCCCGCCAGGTTTGAAATAATCGAATGATTTTAAGTTTTCAGATATTTTGTATAGATTTCATTGCTATAATGCATTTAAAGAAAAGGAATCATAAATAATGGATACATATAAACAACCGGGGGATCATCGAGTTGCTGTTTTAATCGATGGAGACAATGCCCAACCATCTTTGATCGAAAAGATCCTGGCAGAAGCCAGCAAATATGGCACAGTCACCATCCGCAGAAATTATGGTGATTGGACCACTGCCAATATGGGTGGTTGGAAAGATACGCTGCAAACCTACGCCATTCAACCCATCCAGCAGTTTCGTTATACCGTTGGGAAAAATGCCACCGATTCAGCCATGATCATTGATGCCATGGATATTCTCTACAGCGGCAGCGTGGATGGTTTTTGCCTTGTCTCCAGCGACAGCGATTACACCCGCCTGGCAACGCGCATTCGTGAAAAAGGTTTTTTTGTGATGGGAGTCGGACAAAAAAAGACCCCGCGTGCTTTCGTAAACGCGTGTGATGTTTTTGTTTACACCGAAAATCTAATGCCGATCAAGCAACCCGCCAAACGAAGCGGTCCTAAAAAAAGTAATAAGAACGATACGGATCGTGAACACCAAACCCCCGATCCAGCCCCCTTGCTAAAACAAGCTTTTGATATCGCCGTGCAGGAGGATGGCTGGGCTTTCTTGGGAACGTTGGGACACCACCTGCGGCAACTTGATCCAAGCTTTGATGCCCGCACTTATGGGCATAACCAGCTCTCGACCTTGATTCGGGCTTACTCTAAACTTTTCGAGATCAAAGAGGTAAAATCACCGGAAGGGAACTCTGTCATTTACGTACGCTGGAAAGAATAAAGGAGATATTCATGGACGAAAGATTGGATTTTATCTATAAACGACGCAGTATTCGTATCTTTGAACATCAAAAAGAGGTCGAAAAGGAAAAACTCGAAGAGTTGTTGAAAGCTGCCATGGCCGCACCCAGCGCCAGTAATGGTCAACCTTGGGAATTCGTGGTGGTCACTGACCCTGATAAATTGGCTGAATTACGCCGCAGATTGAATTATGGCAACTATAATGCTACCGCCGCCATCGCTGTTCTTGCCAATCTGGGTATCGCTAAAAAGGAATCTTCCTTCCGTTTTTGGGTGCAGGATTGTAGCGCCGCAACGGAAAACATCCTGCTGGCTGCCACAGCCTTGGGGCTGGGGAGTGTTTGGATTGGTGGGTACCCCAAAGACGATGTTACCGGTGTTATCCATGAGATCTTGGAGATCCCAGCGGATATTGATATCCTCAATCTCATCTATATTGGTTATCCGGCAGAAGAAAAACCAGCCCACACCAAGTATGAAGAGAATCGTGTGCACTGGCAAAAATACTGACGTTTTTTAATAAAGTGCATCTATAATAAAAAGAATAGCAGCTCTATCCTTCAACAGATTGCGGTGAGCAAATCTGATATGAACAACGACTGAAACCATATCTTCTTACTCCAAAAATATATGATACCTTGATTCATGGAAATTACTTTCGATTCCATCAGTCTTTCATAAACAAGGCTCTAAACTATAAGAGGAATGGAAATTTGACCGCATGGATGATTTCACGATAGGCTCATCATCTTGAATCATCTTATAAACTGATATAAAGGAGCAGGCGAAAATGAGTATATTTCAAATCGATGATCTGATCAAAATGGGGGTTTCCCTTTTATTGGGAGGCATCATAGGAGCTGAACGGGAGCGTTATAAAAAAGATGCCGGGCTGCGCACCACTATTTTGATTTCAATGGGCTCTACTCTTTTTACAATCCTTTCTACAAGGGTTGGTCTGGGTGTCTCAGGCACCCTGGATATCACCCGCATTGCAGCTAGTATCGTTAGTGGCGTTGGTTTCCTGGGCGCTGGTGTGATCCTGCAGGAACACGGTAGGGTCAAAGGACTCACCACCGCCGCCACCATCTGGATTTCTGCTGCCATCGGCATGGCATGCGGCGCAGGTGAATTCATCCTGGGAACTATTTCTTCTCTTCTTACGGTTGTTGTTTTGATGGGTTTTACAAAGATCGAAGATATCTTGGAGATTTCCATCGAGGAACGCACCTATGAAATCACATCCAGAATTAGCTGGGAAAAATATAAAGAGATCAAGAGTCTCTTCAAGAGTCATGGGCTGGTGATCAACAAATCCAAACAGGAAAAAAAAGCCGGTGGTGATATGGTATTGACGTTGGAGGTCAGTGGTCAACCCAAAAAACACGATAAGGTTGTCCAGAAGATTTTGTCTGATAAAGAGATTAAAGAATACTGGTTCTAGCAAGAAGCAGAAAACTTTTTCATGTGATGGATCGTTAATTTCTTAAATCGAAGTTGGAAAGTGAAAGAAAGATGAAAAAATACTTGTCATTCCAAATTTTGTTGATGCTTTCTTTATTGATGACAGCCTGTAATGGTATTACGATCAGTTTCAACGACAAAACAACCCCATCTGATGGAACGGATCAGGATGCTGCCTACCTGCAGGTTGGAGACTCTGAAACTTCAGGAACCACCTCACATTCCTTCCCTAAATTAATACTGGTCGATACCCGGGATGATTACGGGCTGACCTTTTACAACTTGCAGGGACAGCCCATTACAGAATTGAAGACCCCCGGAATTGGCTATGGTTCATCTGGTAGGGTACACATCGCCGGATCGATCCCCGAGGGTCCTATCATGACACCACTGGTCTATCATTCATTTACCAACCCTGAATCCCTGCTGGTTAATATCAACGATTCCATTACCACCCTGGTGCAAACTCCCACGCTCTATGGGCTGGCGGGGGCTCCCGGACAAGCGCATATCGCCTATAGTCTATATACACCATCACACAATACTGTCCATAGTGACTTGTTTTTAGGTGATTTGGAAACATTACCCAATATCGGTCCGGTTTATTCGCTGGATAATTCGGATGACTTCTATGTCATCAACCCGGTGGCAGTTTCCACCCAGGCTGCTGTTGCCACGGGTGTTTGGTACACCTTTTCTGCCTGGGGTATTGGCGGAGATATCATCTTCCCTGTCAATCAGGGCTTGTACTATTTTGATATGACCAACGGCAATAATTATCAGATCCTCGACAAGAATTGTAAATTCCAGGGTCTCTCCCAAGATTTCTCTTTCGCAGCCTGTCAGCATTATGACAGTAACGGTAATTATTCTTATTCCGTAGAAAATCTGTCTGCTTCGACTTCCACCACATTCGCACTGGATCCCTCCAGCGATCGTGGCGCAGGCTACGGCGTCTTTTCACAAGATGGAAATTATGTAGCCTGGATGGAAGCCAGTGGGTCGCATATGGCTGAAGTTCCCAATTACCATAGCCATATTCGCATCGCTTTCACTGGTGGTGGCATCGTTTATGATCAAACCGATCAAGCCATTGCTTCTGCTTTGGGTGTCAGTGCCTTACCTTCGATGCTGCCGGTGGGTTGGCTCGATAATCAGACCCTTCTGATTCAGGTAAGTATCGATGATTTCGGTTCATCTGCCCTCGCTACCATCGATGTGACCGATGGCGCCGTGCAAAAGATCATTGATGGAAGCTTTGTCACTTTCGCCTATCCTTAGAGCAACAAACCTTCTGCGAAGCATGCTTTACGCTTATATATGCTCAGCTATAATGATAGTATTCCTGCACTTAATATAGAGAGGATTTCACATGAAGAAAAATTTGTTGGTTCTTGCATGCACGCTGATAGTGTTCGCCATAATCTTGACTTCTTGTGGTGGGGGAGACTCTAATATTACAACCGTAGGTGGATTGAAGATCATTGGAACCACTTATTCCAAAGACTATACGGATGAAGGGCCCGTTGATCTCACGGATCAATTTTATCCCACCGATACTGTTTTTCTTTCGGTTGAGATCAAGGGTAGACCCGATACCGGTACTATATCGGCAGAAGCATACTGGAAAGATCAGTTTATTGATTCCGTGGACGTGGATCTTGCCAGTGTGAATTCGGATGTAATTATATCCATCGGGGAAAACACCTATGTTTATGTCTCATTGACACCCTCAAATCCATGGCCAATCAGCTCGCATTATAAATTTATGGTATCCGTTAATGATGAAAGATTGGGAGAATTTCCTTTTACGGTGATTCCTCCCGCCGATGCTATTCCTTCTGTTGTAAACTCGGTGACATTGGCTAAAGATGTGGATGCCAATTTCAATGCCATTGATCCCACCACCGTTTTTCAAGCTGCTGATCCCGTGGTCTTGATCGCCAAAGGAGATTTCGGCAGAGATACCTGGTTCAATGTTCAGTGGAATATTGCCGGCACTGAGACCTCCGATTGTGATACGGTCATCAAAGCGGATAAAGATTATCCGGACGACGGTCTGTTCTTCTCATGCGCCCCTGAAACCGGCTGGCCAGACGGTGATCACAACGTTACCTTCTTCATGAATGATGAATTGGTCGGCACCTATTCCTTCCATATCGAATAGCCTGTCAATGCTGTAAAGTGTGACAATCAGCATTTGCAAATTTGTGCGGTTTGCAGTAATATAAGATCGTTGTTCGGAGGCAATTATTCATTCCTTCGCACGATCATCGCAGCACGGAGGCAAGGGGTACCGTGCGAGAAAGGTCGATAGTATCTAGAGGTCAGCTACTATCGACCTTTTATGTTAAGCTCCACTCAGAAAAGCGACCGTCACCCCCTCCCCGCCTTCGGTACGGAGCGCAGTTTCCCAATGATCCACATACTCTGATCTATCCAGATATTCTCTGACCACCTGCCTTATCGTGCCGGTTCCTTTCCCATGCACGATGCGCACATAGGGTAGTCCTGCCGTATACGCTTTTTCAAGAAACCGCTCCAGGCTCGGGATTGCATCTTCTACTCGCATACCTCGTAGGTGGCACTCCACCCCCGGCGATCTTCCGATCGAATCAGGCACCTGGGTAGAATCCACCTCAATGAGATCTCTCAGATCCTTTCCTTCTTTTTTTTTCGAGCGGGTGATATCAGCCGGGCTCACTTTGACTCTCATTTTCCCGATCTCTACCTCCACCTGGTCAGGAGAGAGCGAGCTGACCGTGCCATCCACTTTCAACGAAGCGACATATACCCGATCTCCTACTTTCAATGGTCGGATTTCATCGGTCGGTTTCATATCTTTGATGATGGCTTTTTGTTGTGCGTCTTCTAGCTGGTCTAATTTCTTTTGAACTTGTTTCCAGTTCTCAGCACTATTATGCGCTTGCAGGATTTCTTTACGGATGGTCTTCAATTCTTCGCGCAGGTTTTCGATCTCTTCCAACGCTTCTTGTCGTGATCTTTCAAGCATCTGATAACGTTCTTCTTCAATTCCTGCCAGTTTTTCTTGCCATGCTTGTTTTACTTTTTCCGCCTGAACATGAGCTTGCTCGGCGGCTTGTCGTTCCCGTTGCGCGATTTCGCGTTGACTATGAATCTCGTCCAACAGATCATCTGCTCTGAGCTCACTTGGATCCAGCATCGTTCGTGCATCTTCAATGACCCCTTTTTCCATGCCCAACCGGCTTGCGATTGCCAGTGCATTGGAGCGACCAGGCAGCCCCAGGATTAGGTGGTAGGTCGGTCGCAGTGTTTCCGCATTGAATTCCATGGATGCGTTCATCACACCCTTTTGGGTATGGGCAAACGCTTTTAGTTCGGGATAATGTGTCGCGACCAGGCTTGGCACTTTTTTATCGACCAGATATTGTAAGATGGCGCGTGCCAGCGCTGATCCTTCTTGAGGGTCGGTCCCCGCGCCCAGTTCATCCAGCAGCACCAGGTTGTTCCAGCATGCTTTTTTCATGATCCGGACAATATTGGTGATATGAGCCGAAAAGGTGGAAAGGGATTGTTCGATGGATTGTTCATCTCCGATATCCGCATACACATCCCGGAATAACATCACTTCCGAACCGGACTGGGCGGGAATATGTAGCCCTGATTGTGCCATCAGCGCCAGTAATCCGGCGGTTTTCAAGGTGACCGTTTTTCCACCCGTGTTTGGTCCGGTGATCACCAGCGAGAAGATGCCATCCTGCAGCAAGATGTCTACCGGCACCACCTGCTGTGCATCGATCAGCGGATGGCGCGCTTTCAAGAATCGCATGATCGGAATGCCATTCCCTTCTTCGATCTCATGCGGATGGTGCAGGATGGGTTCTGCTGCATCACCATCCTCTGCATATTTCGCACACATCAATGCCAGGTCAAAAGTTGCCAGCGCATTTACAATGCTGTTCAATTCCTCTGCTGCCCTGCTTACCTGGCTGGAAAGTTCACCCAAGATACGCCGGATCTCTTCTTTCTCAGCCAATTGTAGTTCCAGCAGCGCATTGTTGATCTCAACCACCGCCAGCGGTTCCACAAATAAGGTCGATCCTGAAGCGGATTGATCCTGGACCACGCTTTTAAACCTGCCGCGGTGTTCCGCTCGCAGGGGTACCACATATCTGCCATTGCGCTGGGTGATGATGGCTTCCTGTAAAAAGCGGGTGGTATCCGGGTCACTGATGATCTGGTCCAGTTTGCGTTGCAAACGGGCATGCGTCGTCTTGATTTGGGCGCGCAGGCTTGCCAGCACTGCCGAGGCATCGTCCACGATCTCGCCTTTTTCTGAAATGACTCGGCTGATGGCTTCGATCAACCCTGTTGGCGGTACCAGGTTGAGGGTGATGCGATAAAGTTGGGGATAACCATCTTCCATTTTATTGAAGAAACGTCCCAGTTCGCGAGCTGCTTCCAGGGTGGCTTTGATATCCATAAAATCGGATACTTCCAATACCCCACCGCGGCTTGCCAACCCTACTTGCGGGCGGATGTCGCGCGCCCCTCCCACGCTGATGTCGTTGGTTTCGCTCAATAAACGGCGTGCTTCGCTGGTGCGCGCCAGTCGATCTTTTGCCAGGCGGTAATCATTACTAGGGCGCAGGGCATGCGCCAGTTTCTCCGATGCGCTGAAGGCTGCATACCGTTTCAATCGCTCAAGCACCTGTGTGTATTCCAATTTAGTAAGGCTTTTCGTATCCATTGCTCTTCAATTATACTGGGAGGCTCGTTGAATCACCGTTGAGTTTTTCACCCATCCCCCTCTTGGCTGTCCCATGGTTATAATAGAAGTCATGACGGCTCATAATTCTTTATCCGACATGTTGGATGCGCTGACCATCTCCGCTCGTTTTGCTGAGAACCTGCCAGATCAGCGGGTGCGCTGCTATGCCTGTGCCCATCGTTGCGTCCTCAAGCCCGGTCAGCGCGGTGTATGCAAAATGCGCTTCAACCACGCCGGTGAACTGCGCGTGCCCTGGGGTTACGTAACCGCCGCCAACATTGATCCCATTGAAAAGAAACCCTTTATGCACTTCCTTCCCGGTGCCAGCGCCATGACCTTTGGGATGCTCGGCTGTAATTTCCACTGCGATTTTTGCCAGAACTGGCTCAGTTCCCAGGCATTGCGCGATCCTGCCTCAGATGGGGCTGGTCGCTATATTGAAAAAACCTCTCCCCAGCATCTTGTTTCGTACGCCCAGCGTTCTGCTGCGCGCATCATCGCCAGTTCCTACAACGAACCTCTCATTACCAGTGAATGGGCAGTGGATATTTTTGAACCGGCACGCCAAGCAGGCTTGTATTGTGTGTATGTTTCCAATGGCTTTGCCACTCCTGAAATACTGCATGCCTTGCAACCCTATCTCCACGGCTTGAAGATCGACCTGAAATGCATGTCTGACCCGCACTATCGTGAACTGGGTGGCAGTTTGCAGGTTGTTCTCGATACCATCTCCCTGGCGCATGCGTTGGGTATATGGGTCGAAGTGGTCTCTCTTATCATCCCGGATTTCAATGATAGCAACGATGAGTTATGGAATATGTCACACTTTTTGGCGGGTGTTTCTCCCGATATCCCCTGGCACGTCACTGCTTTTTATCCGACCTATAAGCGCCTGCAGACGCAACCGACTTCTGCCGATATCTTGCTACGAGCTGCCGATATCGGTCAGGAAGCCGGGCTCCATTACGTGTATGCCGGCAATCTACCGGGGCGGGTGGGGTCACTTGAAAACACTTACTGTCCACACTGCAATACCTTGTTGATCAAACGCAGCGGCTATCACATCCGGGATTATCAAATTACCGCATCCGGCGATTGCCCCAAATGCGGCACGAAAATTGCAGGGATATGGGGATAAGAATTGTACATTTGTACAAGGAACTTTTTATAACAATTTACGTTAAGAATGTACAAACCAGTTGATAACTCCTTGCGCGTAGCTTTTCTACACGAACGGGGTTATTAAACAAAAGACCCAACACAGTCGCCGCGCCCCTCCTTCGGGAGAGGACTCGCCTGGGAGAAGTTGAGGTGCATCATGGCTATTTGTATCATTTTGGTGGTCGGCTTGGTCAGTCTTATGTTCCTTGCCATGAGCCTATCGGGTCTGCAATCATTAAAATAATGAAAGATTCATTCGAATTTCCTTTTGAGCTTTGAAAGAAACGCGCGGCAATCATCACTCATAGGAACGAAGGATCGCTGGCAGCCGCCGCTTGGCTCGCAGCATCCCACTGACCAAAAACAGGGAGCGTTTTGCTCCCTGTTATCTTTAAAGAAGTGATTGAGGCGCAGTTACTCGGCGCTCACGCCAAAACGACCACCCTTTCTTCCCACACCCATGCCGGTGCCGTTTCCCATATAACTGGAGCCAGTGCTGTCATTCTGCCAGCCTGGAAAAGCAATTCCGTCGATGCCCAACTGTTCCACGGCATACGCTCGGGCTGCTTCGCTCATGCTCCACACATCACTCACGCCATAATCTAGCAGCACCTGTGCCAGTGTTAACCCGCTGTCGAGGCTCGCCTGAATTTCATCAGAGCTGACATTTAATTGCTCTGCCACATAGCTGACCATAAAATCTTCCATATACCCAAAACCGGGTTGGGTCACAGGAGCAACTCCATTGGGTCCACGATAGGCGTTTTCTTCACTGGCGGCGAACACAGCACCACTGCTGAATATCGCAGCCACCATGGTTGCTATACTCAAACCAAATATTATTCTTTTAGACATTTTTGTTCTCCTTGCACGGTTGTTTTGCATGGTCTTATCTTATTGCACTGCCATGAAGAACACCTGCATATCTTGTGAAGATTTGATGAAATTAAAATACGTGATTTATCCGTACATATGGGGGATATCCGTAAAAAATCTCTACTATTACACCTTGACTTTTTAGAATATTCGTTCTAATATAGAACAAGTATTCTAAATAAGCTATTGGAGGAATATCATGAATAAAAGTCAAACACAAACATTGTTCAAGGACCCTCTCCAGATCGTGAAGCTGCTGTATGAAAGAGCTGGTGGGGTTTATTCTTTTTTCATTGCTCTGGTACTACTTGCTTTGGAGGTGTTCAATTTCAGCACCACCAAATTTGCCTTGGGCGATTTATTGGGGAACGTGGGCTTTGGCACTGCCACCTGGGCTGCTATTCTCGCTACTGCCTTCTGCGGCATGGATTTGATCGGCATTATCCGCCTGTTCACTCCCCGCCCCGATCAGACCCACAGCAACGAAGATTGGTTCCTGCTGGGCGCCTGGTTGATCGCTGCCGTGATGAATATGGGGCTCACCTGGTGGGGTGTTTCCATCGCTATCTACAATCATCCGGTAGAAAGCGTCCTGGTGGTCGATCCCATGACCATTGTTACGGTGATCCCTATTTTTGTCGCCCTCATGGTCATGCTCATCCGCATTTTGATTATAGGGAACCTATCGGCTACCATTCGTCGTGTCACCCCGCAAGCTATCAATTCATCTTCCCCTGCTCAACGACCACTGGGCTTTAAACCGCAGGCCGTGAATGCTTATACCCAGCGAAGCGCTGCTCCCCAATCGACCCATTCCTTTTCTCCACACTCGCATTCAGAGTAATGCAGCATTTTGCTCTTCTCCGATCAAACCAGCAGATCGATTTTTCCACCGCTCTGCTGGTTTGCATTTAAAAGGATTTTTCTCCTGTTTTTGTACTATATTTCGTTGACCATTCCTGAAGGTTGTATGGCTTATAATCCCTTATATGACTCAAAACAACCTCTTGCCTGCTCCTATCATCATCAACACGGATGAAGGGTTGCAGCAGCTGATCACTGCTCTGCGCGCTGAAAAGCGCATCGCCGTCGATACGGAATCAAACAGCCTGTATGTCTATCAGGAAAAAGTTTGTCTGATTCAATTTTCCACATCTTCTGCAGATTATTTGCTTGATCCTCTTAGTGATATTGATCTCACTCCTCTTGGAGAGGTCTTTTCAGACGATCACATCGAAAAGATCTTCCACGCCGCCGAATACGATATCATCTGCTTGCGGCGTGATTTTGGTTTTGAGTTCAAGCATATCTTTGATACCATGCAAGCTGCCCGCGTGCTTGGTTATCCCAAACTGGGACTATCATCCCTTCTTGAAGAACATTTTGGGGTAATGGTTGATAAACGCTACCAGAAAGCCAATTGGGGCAGGCGTCCGCTTCCCCAAGAAATGCTCGATTACGCCCGCTTGGATACCCATTACCTTATTCCCTTACGCGATCTGTTGTTCAACTCACTTCGGCGAATGGACCGCCTGCGCGTGGCAGTCGAAGATTTTACCCGCATCTCTCATTCCAGTGCCACCCCCAATGACAAACCCTGTTATGCCGCTGCCCGTGGTTACCATACCCTTGATCCTCATCAACTGGCAGTGCTGAATGAACTGTGCGCCTATCGCGAAAGGCAGGCTTTTCATGCCAATTTACCTGCTTTTAAAATATTGAGCAGCTCAGTTCTTCTTGAGATCGCCAAGAAAAGCCCCACCACCATCGCAGAAATGCAAAGCATTCCGGGGCTTTCGGATAAGTTGCTGCACCGTCATGCGCTAGGGTTGATCCAGGCAGTGAAATTGGGGTTGGTGCAACCTCCCATCCACCTCAATCACCACGCCAAACCCTCACAAAGCTATATCGATCGCCTCGAAAGATTGAAGAAATGGCGGTTGCAACGTGCCCGTGAAAAAGGGCTCGAATCGGATGTGATCCTTCCGCGCGATCTGCTGGAAGAGATCGCTAAGTCCAATCCTCATACTGATCAAGAACTGTCGCTGATCATGCGCGCCATGCCGGAGCGTTTCAAGTTATATCATGACTTTATCATGGAAGCTTTGAAAGAAAAGGAAATATGAAAATCAATTTCAACGGAGCAGCACAGACCGTGACCGGTTCTCAGCACCTGCTGGACATCAATGGCAGGAAATTATTATTGGAATGTGGCATCTATCAGGGGCGCCGCGCAGACTTTTACTCCCGCAATCGCACGTTTCACTTTGCCCCATCTCAAATCGATGCCGTCATCCTGTCCCATGCCCATATCGATCACAGCGGTAATCTGCCCAATCTGATCAAACAGGGTTATAGCGGATCCATCTACACCACTCCACCCACCGCCGATCTGGCAGATATCATGCTGCAAGATTCCGGGCATATCTATGAAGAGGATGCGGAATACCTGAATCGCAAGAAACTGCGACGAGGTGAACAGCCTATCGAGCCACTCTATACCAAACAGGATGCCACCCTGGTCAAATCGCATTTTCAAGAGGTTGGCTACCATCAACCATTTGAACCCATCCCCGGCGTTAAAGCCAGTCTGTGGGACGCCGGGCACATTTTGGGTTCTGCCGGGGTGTGTTTGGATATCGAGGAACACGGCAAGACCACCCGCCTGTGGTTCTCTGGTGATATCGGGCGTCCCGGTCTCTCCCTGATCCGCGATCCCCAACTGCCTGAACACGTTGATTATCTCATCATGGAATGTACCTATGGTGATAAACCACATAGCGACCCGGAAGCAGCCTTCGTGGAACTGCGCGATGTCATTCAGCGCACCGTGGCACGCCACGGTAAGATCATCATCCCCTCCTTCTCGGTCGGTCGCACCCAAGAGATCGTCTTCAACCTGAACCGTATGATCAGTGCTGGCGACCTGCCGCGCATCCCGGTTTTTGTCGATAGTCCCTTAGCTATCAATGCCACCGCGGTTTTCCGCCGGCATCCCGATTACTTCGATGATGAGACGCACGCTTTCATGCAAACCGGGCGGCATCCCGCCCTCACCTTTGACGGGCTGGAATATACCCGTAGTGTGGAGGAATCCAAAGCCATCAATGATACCAGCGGACCACAGATCGTCATCTCTGCCTCCGGCATGGCTGAAGCCGGGCGCATCTTGCATCACCTCAAAAATAACATCGCAGACGAACGCAACACCATCGTCATCGTCTCCTGGCAGGCGCCCTATACCCTCGGTCGCCGCATCGCCGATCGCGAACCGCGCGTGCGCATCTTCGGTGAGGAATATCCCTTGCGGGCGGAGGTTGCCACCATCGGCGGCTTCTCCTCTCACGCCGGGCAGCATTTCTTGTTGAAATATGCCCAGGCCACCCAATCTACCCTCAAACGCATTTTCCTGGTACACGGCGATCCAGATGCCGCTGCCGTCTTCCAGCAAGTCTTGAAAGATAATCATTTCGACGATATGCTCTACCCGCCCCTGGGTGACAGCGTGGAAATTTAGCAGCGCCAATGCTATAATTCGCTGCACGAACGGAGAGGTGCCGGAGTGGTTGATCGGGGCGGTCTCGAAAACCGTTGTGGCCATTTTTGGTCACCGAGGGTTCGAATCCCTCCCTCTCCGCCTGAATATACCATTTTTTTTATTCATTAAAACAGCAAGTGTACCTCTTACCACCAAACTCGGCTTGGATTTTTTCTAGGTTTTCATCACCACCCGGAACATTGGCGCTTGTTAGTATGGGGGGGGTTATCCCTTCCTGATATAAGATAGCTGCTGTTTCGGACATGATCATTTGCAGGATGAGACAGCAAGCAATGCTTGATTGGGCGCTTACTTTGGGTAGCGCAGGGCTTATTTCCACACACGCGTCACCATACACAACACATGTGTCAATCACCAGATCTGCAATCTCATATAGTTTCTTCCCGCTTGAATGTCGGGAGTTATCTGTTTGTGATTGTTTGACATTTGTCAGGGCTATTACCTTCAATCCTCTCTTTTTTGCAAGTATGGCAACTTCAATGGGCACTGCGTTGATTCCTGAATTGGATAGTACAATGATTGTCTCATTTGGACGAAGATCATAATTCAATAAGATGATCTTTGCATACCCCTCTAATCGTTCAAGGCTCGTACCTCGTTTGGGCGACCCGCCTCCATACACAGATAGGTTCACGTCTAGAATCGCATTGACTGGAGCAAATCCACCAGCGCGATAGAATACATCTGTGCTTGTGCCTTGTCCATGACCTGATCCAAAAATGTGCAGAACCCCTCCATTTTTTATAGAGTTGGCAATTTGTGCTGCAGCGTTTGCAATCGCGCCAGTCTGACTTTGTTTTATCCTGTCTATCAATTCTTCGATTTCATTAAAGTAGACTTCACCACCTGTTAGTTTCATGTTGTCCTCGTTTCTTACTTTATTAACAATATTCCAGCCCCGTGCGAGGCTGGAATATTTTCTTTGATCACTTTCCAGATTGATTCTTAGAATATCAGGTTGAAAATTGGTTTTAAGATCAATACCATGAAGTACCAGTCTGGATCAGCAATCATGGCTAATTCCGGGGCAGTTGTTGATAACATGGGGGTCACGATCGCTTGACCGATGCCAAGCATAGCTCCCGTTAACGCGCCACCAAAAATCGCTCCTTTCACTCCACCTGTTGAATTTCCAAAAACACCACCCACTGCTCCAAGGAAGAACAGCATTAAGAAGGGGGGTAAAATGGTTGTCCATTTCAAGACCGGCCCAATGATTACCATTAGCACAAAGAATGTGACTGTCGCCGCCAAAAAGCCGATCACCACCGCGGTCGGGGCGTAATCATAAATGACTGGGCAGTCCAAAGCGGGTTTGGCATTCGGCACAACTTTCATCGCAATTCCACGGAAGGCAGGGATAATTTCGCCAATGACCATGCGCACTCCAAACAGCATCACGGTCAAACCCGCTGCAAACATCACTGCTTGCATAAAGCCATTGGTGATGATATAGGTCAAACCATCACCCAACGTGGCTGTTCCACTCGCTCCTGTGATAACCGCGATTACCGCAAGTACGATTAGTAAAATTCCCATCATGAAGGCAGTGCCCGCTGTTACATCTCTGAAGAATTCCATCCATTTTGGAAGCTTTACTTTTTCGGTGCTGTCCTCAGGTTTTCCCATATATTTACCAAGAATTCCGGAGAGGAAAGCGTTGGAAGATGAAGTATGCCCCAAAGCAATTTCGTCATGACCGGTAACTTTGCGCATCAAGGGCTGTATGTATGCAGGCTGTAAAGTCCAATAGACACCGCAGATTAGGGATCCGACCAGTAATATTAACCCTTGAGAGGCATCGGGTTTTACTTCCAGTAAAATAGCAGGGATCAACAAAGAGATCCAGTACATCAGATGTCCGGTCAGATATATGTATTTGAATTTGGTCACTCTCGCCAGCAGAACATTGATCAAGAACCCAAAGGTCATGATCAAAGCCGCGTTTCCACCTTGTTTACTGATAAATTCATCGAGATATGCACCACCCAAACCCGCAGCTTTTACGCCAAATACACTTTCAAATAAAGGCTGAAATCCAAAAATCGCCGATACGAGAATGTTTGTGCCCTGCTCTAAGATAAGGAATCCAACAACGGTTTTTAATGTCCCTAAAACCACGTCACTGAAACCCTTCTTTTGGATCAATAGACCAACCATCGCCACCAATCCTAATAGGATGGATGCTTTATCAACGATATTGGCTGCGATCCAGTGTAATATTGAAAGAACTGTATCCATTAGATGCTCCTTTTATTTTGTTTTTTTAAAGATGTTTTCGTTAATCTTTCATACGGTATCCTCCTTCCGTTCGTTATCACTTGCCGATAATTACGTCGCTTTCTTGTAAACAATCCCGCGTTCATCACAATAAGCTTCTAATTCTTTTCGGATCAAACCTTTATCAAGATAATTATTAATTGCGCGGGTTTCATGATTCTGACCTTCTACTACTGGAACCAACGCTTTTGATGTTAGTACCAGATCACATTTGGCACCTTTCGCCGATGTCACTTCCATGTTTTCAACTTTCGCTTCAATGCCCATCTCTCGTATTACATCTTCAGTCCACATCCGTAGAATTAAGCTGCTGCCCTGCCCACAACCACACACCGTAACGATCCTCAGCATATTTTTTCTCCTCATCCTTGATTCGGTTATTTTTCAAGCACAAATTTCTTTTAATAATTCTTCCTTACTGTTTGCTCTCCTTAGGTTCTCTATCACCCCCAGGGTAGCTAAGCGTTTTGCCAGGGTGGTCAGCGCTTTGATATGGCTCTGGTTATCCTTTGCCGCCAAACCAAATACAATATCCACAGGGTCATTTTCCGGATGTCCAAAAATAACCGGATCGGAAAGGGTTATCAATGCCAAGCATGGTTCCAAGACGCCATCTTCTGGTCTGGCATGCAGTAGTGCAATACCCGGTGCAATAACCATATAAGCGCCAAGTTCTTCGATCACTTGTTTCATTGCGCCAATGTATCTTTCTTCGATCTTATTTGCTTCAAACATCAATTTCCCCACTTGTTCTATTACTTCATCCCGTTCTTTTAAAGTCTTTTTACATCGCACCAGGTCTGGTGTAAGCAAGTCATCTAATTTGAAATCTTCTTTCGCTTTCATCGGCTCTTCAAACTCCTGCCTCGTCTTTGAGGGTCGCTTGGTGATACGCAATGATCTGTAATCCTTTTTCGATCATCAGGTCCAGCATAGCTTTGCCTTTCTCAGCGGTTGCCACAGTCGCATCACCAATTACACCTGAATCACAGAATTCATCCCATGCTACCGAGATTGGTCCCATTAAGGGATTTTTTTGCGGATATTCGCTCACAGCTTTCTCCATGGAAACAAGATCGGCGCGAATCGCAAGCATCGCGGAGGTTTCATATTCATCGGCATGCGCAAAAGCTGGATGCCAACGTTTTGAAGTGCAGTATTTTTGCATAGCTTCATCCAAACCAGGTAAAGCAAGGTTCACTAGTTTTGCAGTGTGCTCTTCGAGTAGTAGTTTTCGTTCCGCCATCTGGCAGGCTTGTTTGGCACCAATATGGGCAATTACCACATAGATGAATTGAATGTGATGGGTAGCCAGCGATCTGGCTATCTCACATAATTGTTCAGCGAATGTTTCATCACTTACCCTGATGGTTCCGGGAAATTTTCGAAGTGAAAAAGATGGGGTATATGCCAGAGCCGGAAGAAGGATGAATCCACTCCGTTCTGCTATTTGCTTCGCCATATATTCGGCAATGATCACATCTGTTGAAAAAGGTAAATGTGGACCATGTTGTTCAAGCGCCCCGACCGGCAGCAGTGCGAATGGGGTTTGTTTGACATAATCTTGAAAATCCTGCCAGTTCATTTCAGCATAGATAGTACTCTTGCGATTCATGCCCGTTCCCTTTCTATTTCAGAGCAGTTTTTATTTCTCTGATCCGCTTGCTCAATCCGTTGTAATCCTCGTTACCAATCAACTCAACGAAAGATGTTCCGACAATGATTCCATCAGCCCCAGTCGCAACCGCTTCTTTGGATCGCGCACCGTCTCTGATCCCATAAGCTAGAATGATCGCGGCTCTGGTGCCGCTTTCACGCACGCGTTTTACAAGGTTTTTGTTTTCAGGCGCAACTCTGGCTCTGTTTCCGTCTTCATCCGCAATGGATTGTAGGATCATGAATCCTTTTCCATCGCGCCCGATATCTTCCAGCAGATCATCCTGAAAAGGATGGGGCATAAAACGGATCCGATATATGTCTGCCGCACGAAGCAGCATTTCCAGCTCTTCTACCTCGCTTTTTTCTCGATAAACAGAATCTGCTAATAGATGCGCATCAATGTCCGCCTCTGCCATTCCGGCTACAAAGTTTTCCATGCTGGCTTTTTGTAATGCATCAGAATATGCCATCACCTCGAATGGTTCTTGTGGGTATTTTTGACGTATTTTTTTTATTTGTTCTAAGTGTTTGAGAATATTGGGTTCACCCCTCAATGCTCGCGCACCCGAATCACTTATCTGTTGGCTATCAACAAAAGGATTGTCACTGGGCAGTGCAAATTCCACAATATCAACACCCGACTCAAGATAAACATCCACCAATCGCGTTGATACTTCTAAATTGGGATCCCCAAATGGGATTAATCCAACCAGCACTTTCTCGCCGCGCTTGAGAACTGCTTGGATCCTTTCATCAATTCGATTTTTAGACTGCATGCTAAAAAACCCTTTCTTTTAAAAATTTAAAATGGATCGAGCTATCCTTTTCTTACTTATTGATCTTGACTTCAAATTTGACCCTATCGCTTCGGAAATAATTTTTTGAAAATTCCATGGGCTTTCCATCCCTAAGATAAGAAATGCTTGAGATGAGATGAAGAGGTGTTCCAGGTGTCACCCCCAGATAGTTTTTTGCTCTGCTTGAAGCGATCACTGTCTCAATGGTTCGAACAGCAGATTCAGCGGCTAATCCGTATTTGGTTTTTAAAATTTCATATAGCGATCGATTTTCAAATTCCTCTTCAAGTAAACTGGGACATAAATGTTCTGGAATATATACTTTTGTCCAATACAATGGGCTTCCCTCGACACTTCTGATTCTGATCAATTTGAATACTTTCTCAGCAGGTGATATTTGCAGAGCGTCGATTGTCTTTTCGTTTGGCACCTCAATATTCTTTTCAATCAAGGTCGTTGAGAAATTTCTTTTCCCTTCTGTAGAGAAGGCAAATGTGCCGGTCAGTGATTGCAGAATGAGATCTTTGACTTTCCTGTCTTGTACAAAAGTTCCCTTCCCTTGAAAACGCTTGATCAATCCTTCGATCTCCAATTGTTTCAATGCCTTCCGTACAGTGATCAGGCTCACATCATATTGTTCGCATAGTTCATTTTCAGTTGGGATCTTCTCTCCACTTTGCCATATCCCGTCATCAATATTGTCGTGGAAGATTTCCTGAAGTTGGAAGGATATCGGCGTGGCTTGATTTCGATCGATATTTTTTATTTTCATTTGACATTTTCCGTGAATTGGTTTATCTTTGTATCATTATAACATTATAATGTTTGAAGTATATCGCGCACTTTTCATCATGTCAATACAGGATAGAAATGAAAAAAAACGAAAAAGTCTTGGTAATCGGCGGAAGTGGTTTCGTAGGACATGCTCTCTGTGATTTATTACGAAAGAATGACATCGCAACCATCAATTTCAGTAACGACACCGAACAAATCACTGGATGTGAAAATATTTCTGGTGATGTGGCTGATAAAGATCAGCTTGAATCGGTTTTCAAGAAATATTCCATACGTTGTGTTGTGAATCTGGCTTCTCTATTGCATAGTGCATCCATCAAAAACCCCTTACTGGCTTGTAAGATAGGTGTGGGGGGATCATTGAATTTGTTGGAATTATGCAAAGACCATGGTGTCAATCGTTTTATCTACGGCAGCTCAACCGCGTTATTGCGCCCTTGTGCAGATGCTTGTCAAGGCGTTGATGAAAACGCCCCTGTGCATACCGCCTCAATTTACGAGGAAATAAAAAGATTCGTTGAAGAAATGGGGCAGCGTACCGCAAAAGCTCACTCCCTTGAATTTATTTCTGCAAGAATATCTTTGGTGATTGGCCCCGGTCGCCCATCACAAACCTCTGCATATCGGACTGAAATTTTCAATAAGTTGCTCACAGGTGGGGAGATACATATACCCTTCGCCAAACATGAGGTTTTACCCTTTAATCATTATGCAGATGTGGCTGAGGCTCTCCTGTTGTTGGTCAATGCCCCTGCGTTGATGCATTCTGTCTACAATCTTCCATGTGAATCATGGCGAGTCACAGATTTGGCTGATCTGCTGTGCAAGATGAACCAAAACATTGCTGTCACTTTTGGCGACCTACAATTTGCAAGTGGTGCGCCTTATGTGAATTGGGGGAGAATGCAAGTTGAGTTAGGGGCATCCATCGTGCCTCTTGATCAACGATTGCTGGAATACAAAACTTTTTTATTACAAAGGAGAAAAGATGTCAACTAAATTCATGGGGATCATCCCGCCCTTAATTACTTGTTTTAATGAGAAAGGGGAATTCAATGAAAAGGCACAACGTGAAGTGATCCGCTTTTTGTTGCCGAATGTCAACGGGTTTTATCCTATCGGAACCTATGGCTCTGGTCCATTATTGGACATCAATGAAAGAAAAACTGCTGCTGAGGTAATCGTAGATGAAGTGAATGGTAAAGTTCCTGTTATCATCCACATCGGTGCTGTCAATACAAAGCAAGCGGTCGAACTCGCCAAACATGCCGAATCGATTGGTGCAGATGCCATCGGCGCTATCCCTCCCTACTATTATTCCTATACGGAATATGATCTGTTGGAATATTATCGCGCTATTCTTGCTGCTACAAATTTGCCTTTCTTTGCTTATAATAATCCGGGGTTATCCAATAATCCTCTTTCTCCCAGACTTATCAATATATTAGCGCATGAAGGCTTATATGGGATCAAAGATAGTTCCTTTGATTTGGTCACTTTTTGTAATTTCGTCAATAATGTAGAGAAAGAAGATTTCCACTTCATTATCGGCACTGAAGCTTTTGCAGCCGCAGCGGTCAATGTTGGTGCCGAGGGAGTTATCTCGGGCTTAGCAAACGCCTGGCCCGAAATTATGGGGGATCTGTGGAACGCGTTGGAAGCAGGCAATATGCACAAGGCCGGCAAGCTCCAATTACAGGTACTGAAAGCTAGAACGATTATGAAATCAGCTCCTACGCTGGTGGTTTGTTATGAGATATTAAGAATGCGCGGGGTCGATCCCGGACAACCACGTTTACCATTCCATTTTGTGGATGCTGATACGCGTCAGAAGATCCGTGAGTCTTTGAACGTTTTAGGATTGGCTGTCTAATTTATTTTTGGAGGGAATGCAGTGTTTGAAATTCTTGATCCTGATTTCACTGAGTTGATCGATCAAAATGCAAAGATCGAATTGGTCGCTGATGGTTTCGAATTTACCGAAGGCCCGGTTTGGCACACGCAAGACAACTGTCTGTATTTTTCTGACATTCCCTCCGATACCATCTACCGCTTTGATAACAGTGTTGGTGTTTCCACTTTTCGAAACCCCAGCCATTTTTCAAATGGTCTCACTTTAGATCAACAGGGGCGGTTGATCGTTTGCGAGCACAGGTCCCGATCGCTTACTATACAAACAGAAGGTGGTTTCCACACCCTCGCTGATTGCTTCAATGGCAAAAAACTGAATTCTCCCAACGACGTCATTATCGCAAGAGATGGTACTATTTATTTTTCAGATCCCATCTATGGTCTACAGGCGGGGTTGGGCGGACCCGCTGTTCAGGAACTATCTTTCCAGGGCGTTTACATGCTCAAACCAGGGGCATCCCAACCCGAATTATTGTTCGGTGATTTTGAACGCCCCAATGGTCTCGCCTTGAGCGACGACGAAAACCTCCTTTTTGTGAACGATACCGTCCGCCAGCACATTCGGGTGTTTACAAAAGACTCGCATGGCAGATATTCCAACGGTACCATCTTTGCTGAATTGTTTGGCGATGGCGTGGGTAGACCTGATGGCATGAAATTGGATACGGTTGGGAATGTATTTTGCACCGGTCCTGGGGGAATATGGGTCTTCTCTCCATCTGCGAAATTATTGGGGAAGATTTTGCTCCCGCAAAAGACAGCAAATCTTGCGTGGGGTGATACTGATCGGAGTTCTCTCTATATAACTTCAAGTTCTACTTTATATCGCCTGAGATGCAAAACGTCAGGGAAAAGCCCTATGGATTCCTGAAAGGTATATGAGCAATGAATACATTTCCAGCAAGCAACCAGAATGCCAACAAACTGATTCCCGACCGCGCAAAATTGGAGATCATCGTTGAAACTTTCGAAGACGTTTTAGCTGCGGCGCAGGGCGGCGCAACGCAGCTTGATCTCAAAGCGCACTACCCGTGTAGCGGAGTATCTCCTTCTGCCGGGATCATTGCGCGCGTGCTGGATGCGCTGGATATCCCGGTCATGGTCATGGTTCGCCCTCACGCTCGTTCGTTTATTATGAGCGCCGAAGATATCCAGACTGCTTGTGAAGAGGTTAAACAGGCACGTCATATCGGAGCCAGAAATTTCTTACTGGGCTTTCTGAATTCAAATTCCGATCTGGATGTGGATGGATTGCAAAGAATTAAAGAAGCGGCGGGTGATTGTGATCTGCATGCGCACCTTGCTTGGGAACTCACCCGTGATCCTATGAAATCCCTGCAGCAATTGATCGGATTAGGTTTCGTCTCATTGCGCGCCAGTGGGAAAACGGCATCATCTGGTGCCTTCGGGGGTTCTGTCGCTCAAGCTGCATCTACGATCCTTGAATATAAGAAACTCGCCGCCGGTAAAATTGCAATATTCTTGGCGGGTGGTTTGAACGAAGATAATATCGAGCAGATCATTGCAGAAACACAGATCGCGAATATCCATTGCGGTCGTTCTGCCCGCACCCCCGCAACCGCCGAATCGCCCGTGGATCCATACAAGGTCGCAATCTTGCGTTCAAAACAATTGAACGCAGTCAAGGAATTTATTTCTCGATCATGATGACTGACAAAAAACCTGATCGGGGCGGTCTCGAAAACCGTTGCGGCCATTTTTAGTCACCGAGGGTTCGAATCTCTCGCCCTCTCTGTTGCGAATTTAGATTATATAGGTTTCCGATTTTCTAATAAAATAAGCTAATTGCGATACATAAGGTATCTGGTTGAATCTATCATCATCAGAGGCAAAAATAGGATTATCTTCAAAAATCATTTCCCCTCTTGAATTTTTGTTTTCTTTTATTGTATATTCATTAATACGCATGGACGATATCGAATTTTTATTTAACAATGAAGAGATTTATCTCTGCATGATCGCCGAAGCAATGCCGGAAAATAAAACGGATTACTTCTACTCCTCTTCCGATTCTCTTTGCGTGCTGAATACCCTCAGCGCTTTCCAGCAAGCCGGCTTCCCCGCCCACAGCATTGCCGGCATCACCAGACTGGGTGTCTACCTTACCGTCGCAGTCAAAGAACCCCGCCCCGGCACCAGCATGCCACGTGAACTGATCGAGAAGCACAACCCCGCTCTCGAACAGGAGCTCACCCAGTTTCCCAACCTGAAGGTCATCCTGCTCATGGGTGATGTTGCCATCACCGCCTTCAACCTCATCGCCCGTCGCCGCACCGGCAAACGCTGCATCCCGGCCGGCTCGACCTATAAGATCCGCGATCAGCAGTTCTTCTTCGAAGATCTACGCGTCTTTCCCTCTTATTTGCAAACCGGTCAGAATTTTCTGATCGAGAAAGCCAAGCAACGCATGGTCGCCGATGACATCCGGCGCGCTTTCGCCTGGCTGGAACAGCATCCCACTCACGACCACTCTTGAAATTGAAGTTGAATAACTGATCCACTGGCGCACCCCGGCAAATTGGAGAGTATGCGCACACTGGTTTGCTGGGCGAAAATCGTCTGGCTACCTCATCTCCGAATTGCGTCGTCTCACCCAGCATCAGAAACCCGTATCTTGATCCCCTTCTATTTCAGCAATGCCAGCAACAAACTGACCCCGAACCCCACCAGCAAGATCACACCCGCGATCTTGTTGATGACCTTATAGAACTGAGGCTTGAAGCGTCCGCGCAACAGCGCAACCAGGCTGCTCAGCGTCAGCCACCAGGCAACCGATCCGACGAACACCCCCAGCACCAGCAGCCCCATCTGCCAGGTGCTGGTCTCTGCGCTGCCCAGCCCCAACCCGCCATATACCGCCGCGAAAGAGAAGATCGTGATCGGGTTGGTGAGCGTCAGCAGGAAGGTGGAGAAATAATCTCCTGCCAGCCCGCGCGATTTACCCGTATTGGCTGCCTGCTGTTCCTTCTGCAAGAACGCCCGCACTCCCATCAAGACCAGGATGCTGCCCCCCACTAGCCGCAAAGGAGTCTGAATTTGGACCAGGTGATTCCCCAGCCACAGCGCGCCGAAACCTGCCAGCGAACCATACAGCAGGTCAGCCGTGGCAGCCCCCAAGCCCGAAAAGAACCCGGATGGAAACCCTTTTTTCAGCGTGCGCTGGATACACAACACCCCGATCGGACCTACCGGAGCGGCAATCGAGATCCCCAACCCCATCCCCTTAAGAAAGAGCAGCCAGCCGCTTATCATCTTACTTGTATGCCCAGCGTGCCATGCCGCGCGTGATGAAGTATTCCAACACCACCAGCACCGCTCCCCCCGCCCCCGCCATCCACAGGATGCCCTGCCGGCTGAGTGGTTGGCGCAATGCCAGCATACCGTTGATGTTGGCTGCCGTGGAGCTGTCGCTGGCTGCCAGCCACATCGACAGCCCGCATGCCACCGCCAGCACCAGGCTGGCAAAGATTCCGGTTTTATGAAAAGCGGCTTCCGCTTCTGCTTTGGACTTTCCGTTATCCAGCATGCGCAACCCCATGTAAAAACCCGCAAACAAGCCCAGCAAGAAGTTGAACACCGGCACACCCATGAAGAATCCGTACAGACCTGCCGAATAGAACAGATAGATCACCGCCAGCCACGTCAGGTTCATGTGATATGCCCGTACCAGCCAGCGCTTGAGCAACAGGATATCGATCAGAATGCCTGCCAGCAATCCCCCCAGCGCCGCATACTTGATGGATTCTTCCGGTAAAATGGCAATGCTGCCCCACCAACCCGCCAAAAAGCACAGGATCGGGAACACCCCTCCCAGCACCGCCAGCAGGAATATCGATTCCGCTTTGGGAAACATCTTCCGGAAATCGTTCATCGCTCCTCCTCGAATTGCACAAGTATACCCCGCCCTCACCGGGCAGGCTCTCAGAATATCTCACTTTAAAATGAAACTTCTAGCCGGCGAAGTTGGGTTCGGGCAGTCCCCGCACACCCGGTTGGCAGGCAAACAGATTGCCCGCTTGCGGTTGCTCCCCCAAGTGCGTCTTGCTCATCCCTTCTCTGGCAGAGGTGATATACAGCGTGCCGAAATCATCCCCGCCAAAAGTGCACGAGGAAGGTTGTGCCACCGGCACCTCGACGCTCTCCACGCACTCGCCCGCCGGTGAATAGCGCTCCACCCGCCAGCCGCCCCACAGCGCGCACCACACATATCCCTCGCCATCCACCGTCAATCCATCCGGTACGCCGTTTTCTCCATTGAACCGCACGAATTCCCGCTTGTTGCTGATCTCGCCATGCTCATGGTCGAAATCATAAGCATAGATCGTGAAGCGCCGCGTATCGGCATAATACATGATGCGGTCATCCGGGCTCCAGCCGATGCCGTTGGAGATGGTCACGTTCTCGATCATGGGTGCCACCGCCAGGTTTTCATCCAGCTTATACAGCTTGCTGCTGGCGCCCTCCGCCGTCATCGTGCCCGCCCAGAAGCGCCCATCCCGGTCCACTTTGCCGTCGTTGAAGCGCGCCTCCGTTTTGCCTTGCTCCGGGTTGCTGATGAAACGGAAGGTACCCCAATGCCGATACCAGAACGCAAAACCGTTCTCCCCGGCGGTGATGAAGGAGTCCGTACCGCGCAATCCCAGCGCGCTCACCTTCTGCCCCACCTTGAAAACCTGATATTCATCACGGTGCGGATCATAGCGCTGGATCTTCTTCTCCAGGATATCCAGCCAGTACAGGCATTTTTCCAGCGGATGCCAGATCGGACCCTCTCCCAGTTCGTTATGACATTCGACCACGGTTTTGGCTTGCATGCTTTTCTCCCTTATACAATTAGATGATCTGCTTTTCCAGCACCAGGGCATCTTCCCCACCCCGGTAGTATTGCGCCCATATTTCCACCTGCACATAGCCCATATTCTTGTATAAATGAATTGCCCCTTCATTGCTGACCCGCACACACAGACGGATCGTGCGCACGCTTGCCAGTTGCGCTTCGCACTCCTGCAGCAGCTCTTGTGCCACGCCCTGCCGGCGGTATTCCGGCAGCACCCCTAGCGTGATGATCCAACCGGTTTGCTGGTGGTCGCGGGTTTCCCCGCCGATGAAGCCGATCATCTTGCCGTTCATTTCAGCTTTCAGGCGCACCACGCCCGGAAAGCTCAAAACTCCCAGCAGGTCGATCAATGGCCAGGCATCCTGTTCGAAACAGGCACGTTCCAGTTTGCTCAACTCATGCACATCCCGCCAGCTGGCGGATCGAATGGTGAAGGGCAGTGCGCTGTCCATGCTTTAATTGTAGTACTTGATGCGGGCAATATCTTTACCATCCCAGCCAGCGGGCAGCCATCACCAGCAGCAAGCCGGTGCCCACCGTTCCCAGCAGGCTGCGCGTGCGCCACGCCACCACAAAACACGGGATGGAGATCCACAAGAACATATTATCGGATGCCAGGTTGATGGATCCATCCATCGTCATCAGCGCCGGCAGCAGCATGGCTGCCAGCACCGCCACCGGGATGTATTCCAGCCAGGTGCGTAACCACCCCGGCAGCTTGCGTGTGGAAAGCAGCAGCAACGGCAGCACGCGCGGCGCAATGGTCACCAGTGCCATCCCCACCAGGGTGAGCACGATCTTCATTCCTGCACCGGTTGCCATAACAGCACCCCCAATCCGGCTGCCAGGCTGGCAGCCATCAATACATGCCACTGGTCGATCCCGTTCACATACAGCAGCACCGCCAGCAGTCCCGCCGTCACTGCCACCACAATATGGCGATAGTCTTTGATCTGCACCACCAGCAGCGCGATGAACATGGCTGGCAGTGCAAAATCCAGCCCGAAAGTGCTGATATCCGCCACCTGCCCGCTCAACACCGCGCCCAGCAGGCTGCCCGCGATCCATGCCGCCTGCGAGGTGATATTCACCGCGAAGACAGTTGCTTTGGCTGGCATCCCCATGCTGAAACTGGAACTGTGCAGCGCGAAGGTTTCATCCGTCAGTTCCAGCCCGAAAGCCACTTTTTCCATGGTGCGCCATTGCTCAAAATAAGGTGCCAGCGCCGCCGACATCAGCAAATGCCGGATGTTGACGATGAAGGTCGTCAGGATGATGGAGAGCGGCGGCACGCCTGCTGCGAACAACCCCACACTGATCAACTGCGCTGAACCGGCGTATACAATCAATGACATCAGCCCGCTTTGCAGCAGGCTCAGTCCGGCGTTGCGTGCCAGCATACCATAGGCGAACCCCACCGTTAAGTAGCCCAGCACCACCGGCAGTGCCATTTCCATCCCCTTTAAAACGGGATGCCCGTGTTTTGCTTCAATGTTCCTGTGGATCTCCGGCATTGTGCACCTGTCGATATTTTTCTATTTAAGTGCCAGATTATTTCAGATTAACCACATTTTGTAAATAGCCGGAGCTAAATCTGATAGAGATGCTCCGAATTGACGGTGAACCCTTTTATCAGGCTGAAAGAAACCTAACAAAATGTTAACCTGTTATTCAGCTTCCATTGACATGTGCGGTTTATACTGGCAGCATGCAAAATTCAATTACCACGCTGTTTATCGATCTTGACGGGACTGTTTACAATAGAAACAACGGCATGCTGGCTGAGATGAGTCACCGTATCGCCTTATTTATGGAAAAGATCATGCACCTGTCTCCTGCCGCCATTCCCGCCCTCATCGACCGCTACTACCACACCTACGGCTCCACCCTGCGCGGCATCCAGCAGGAACATGATGTCGATGCACGCCAATATCTGGAGTTCGTCCATGATCTTGAGTTGGATCATTATCTCCAGCCAGACCGCGCTTTGTACCAAAGTCTGGCATCCATCCCGCTCCCCAAATGGATCTTCACCAATTCCTCCCGCAGCCACGCCGAGCGGGTACTGGCTGCCCTGGGCATTGCCGATCTCTTCGACGGCATCCTGGACGTGTGGACCATGGAGTACATCCCTAAACCTCACCCCTGGGTCTACCATCATGCGCTTGAGATGGCAGGCGATCCCGACCCCTGGAATTGTGCCTTCATCGATGATTCCGCCTGCAACCTGCCGCCCGCCAACCGCATCGGTTTTTCCACCATTTGGGTCGGCGAAGGACACAACACTACGGCTGCTTCCCTTTCCATCCCGCGCCTGCACCAGCTTCCGCAGGCATTGGAACTGCTCGAACAGGACCTGCTGCTGCCACCTGTTTTCTACCCTGCTCCCCTTCTCGAACCGGCGTTATAATCGGTATGAGTATGGATCAAAGACCAACCGTCCTTTTCATTTGCGGCTCGCTGAACCAGACCAAAATGATGCACCAGATCGCCGCCCAACTGCCCGAGGCAGACGCTTATTTCACTCCCTATTACGCCGATGGCTTGGTGCGTGTGCTGGCCCGCGCCGGCATGCTCAAAGCCAGCATCCTGGGCGGTCGCCACTATCGCGAGACCATGCGCTATTTCAAGGAACATCGACTGCCACTCGATATGCGCGGCAAACGGCACGACTATGACCTGGTGGTCACCTGCAGTGACCTCATCGTCCAGCGCAACATCCGCGGCAGGCGCCTGGTGTTGGTGCAGGAGGGCATCACCGAGCCCGAGGGCTTGGCCTTTCTGCTGGTCAAATACCTGCGCCTGCCCCGCTACCTCGCCAACACCGCTGCCACCGGGCTATCGGATGCCTACAATGTGTTTTGCGTGGCTTCGGAGGGCTACAAGAGGCTTTTCATCAAAAAGGGCGTGAAAGCCGAAAAGATCGCCGTCACCGGCATCCCTAATTTTGACGATCTGGATACTCTGCGCCAAAACGATTTCCCCCATCATGATTATGTGCTGGTCGCCACCTCGCCCCTGCGCGAGACCGGGCAGTTCGACTACCGCCCCGCCTTCATCAAACACTGCCTGGAGATTGCGCATGGCAGACCGCTCTTCTTTAAACTACACCCCATGGAAAATGCCCGCCGTGCCTGCCGTGAGATCCGTACCTATGCCCCCGGTGCGCGCGTGTTCACCCGCGGCAACACCGATCCCATGATCGCCAACGCAGCCGCCGTCATCACCCAGCGTTCTACCTGCACCTTTGTGGCAGTGGCATTGGGGAAAGAAGTGCATACCTATTTGGATCAAGTCCGTCTCAAGGAGTTACTGCCCCTGCAGAATCACGGCACCTCTGCCGCCAACATCGCCCTCATCTGCCGGCAGGTGCTGCAGCAGCCCGCCCCCATCCTGCCGAAGAACAAGAAGACCGCCCTGCGCCCGCTGTTCGATTGGAAGAGCTGACAGGGTTAGGTTCCCCTCATCTTCGATTTATACGTGGCGCATGCCATTGTAAAATTTTTGGCTGAACCCCGCCGAGAAATCAAAAGACCAGATCGAACGCGTGTCTGAGTGTGAATGGTTCTCTTCCGCACCATACACCACCACATTTGAGAAAGATTTGATGCGTCCGAAACTCGTCTGGTTGGGTGATACCGGTACCTGGTTGCGCCAGGTGCCCGAGTTGAAGTAGTAGCGCTCCACACCGTCCGTCGCATCCAGCAGTGCCACCAGCGGCTGGTGGGTGTGCCCCGAGATGATGCAGCGCACCGAATCCCCGTTCTTTTGCAGCAGTTCTTCTTTTCCCGCTGGTAGATTGTTCTCATTGTTGCTCATGCGGCTGGTAATGGAAGAAGATACCCGGTGCACCAACCGGTAGGGGATGTTCTTATGCCAGGGGTTCATGCGGATCACCTTCTTCAGCATATTGCCCTGCAGCAGCGGCGAGTTGAGAATCGGGTCTCTGCGCAGGCTGTTCAGTTCTTCCAGGATGATCGGCTCAAGGTACTTCCACACTTCCCGGCGGGTCATGCCGGGCGTATCCAGGATGAAATTCATCAGTGCCGATTGCGGGCGCACATCCTGGAATTCGACCAGCCGGTAATACAGGTTCTTCAGGTGGCTATTCATCATGATCTTTTCCGAGCTGTAGTGCTGGATGAACAGGTACGGCAGTTTGTAGATCAGTTCCACTGCCGAAAAATCATCCACCGGCGGCTGGGCATATTCCTCTTCCGGGATGTCTGCCGGGATGACCGCCGCGTTGCGGTAGTTCTTCGAGAAGTTCAGCGGATCATATTCATGCCCGTGCCGTACGAAAGCCAGTGGTTTGCCCCGGCTGTAATAGGTGAAGGTATGCGGCAGCGGTTCGCCCTCGCCGGGCATGCACAGCAGAGAGCGCGCCTTCGCCCGTGTGGCGGGAGTGGCGTTCACCAACCGGTCGTGGTTGCCCAGCAGATAATGCAGGCGCAGTTCCACGTTGAAATAGCTTTGAAAATCGCGGATCACCGCCAGCGAGCCGGCTACCCGCTCTTCCACTCCGATCAGGTCCAGCAGGCGCAGGATCTTCGCTTCGTGCTGCGAGCCGGGCTGGATCTCTGCCAGGTCCACATACGGTTTGACGGCATCCTCATACCAGATGTTGGAGTGGTTCAGTTCGAAGATATCCCCCGCCAGCACCAGGTCCACTGCTTCGGCATGGTTCACCGCCGCTTCCTTTGCCATGCTGCGGATGAATTTTTGATAAGCCTTCGGTTCCAGGTTGCGGTTGGCGCGCAGCTCCGGGTTGACGCCCAGGCTGCATTCTTCCAGATGCAGATCAGAAATGACAATTAACATAAGTTTCCTTCGATAATTCCATTGAATACCAGCGTTTTATATCACAGCCCTCCAAAAAAGGGATAAAGATTGCATTATTATTTTATTAACAAATCTCCCTTTTTCTTGACAGTCTTTTATACTGGCAGTATACTGCCCTTTAATAAGTCCTTCAGGGCAGGGTGAGAGAGTTCGCTCTCAATTCCCGATCGGTGGTGATAACCCACGAGCGCTGCGATGCGCAGACCCGGTGCAATCCCGGGGTCGACGGTACAGTCCGGATGAAAGAAGGTTCGACCAAATTAAATTGCCCTGAATGCTTTCAGGGTTTTTTATTTTAACGATGAAACATACCAACCACACTCGATCATCCTATAGAAAACCAGCCCTGTGGACCTATCTGCTGGCGCTGTTGCTCTTCGTTATCCTGTGGCAGGTGCTGGTGTGGCTGCTGCGCCTGCCCGCTTTCATTTTACCCTCTCCCTCGCAGGTGTGGGTGCGTCTGCTCACCGCTCTGCGTGATGGCAGTCTGGCGCGCCATACCATGGCAACTTTCAATGAAGTGCTGAGTGGTTTGCTGATCGGCATTCTGGGTGCTTCCATCCTGGGTTACCTGCTCTCCCGCTCCCAATTGCTGGAGCGTGTGCTCTCGCCCTTCCTGGTCGCCAGCCAGGCGGTGCCGGTGGCGGCTATCGCACCCCTGCTCATCATCTGGTTCGGTTCGGGTGTGCTTTCCAAGGTGCTCATCTGTTCGCTGACCGTCTTCTTCCCGGTGCTGGTCAACACCCTGGTCGGGCTGCACGCCGTGCCGCTTGCCATGCGCGACCTCATGCGTACCCTGCACGCCACCCGCTGGCAAACCCTGCGCTATCTGGAACTGCCGGCTGCCCTGCCTATCTTGTTGGGCGGCATGCGTGTGGGCGCCACCCTCTCCGTCATCGGGGCGGTGGTCGGGGAACTGGCGGGCGCCGATCGCGGGCTTGGTTTTCTCATCAATGTCGGGCGCGGGCAATATGATACCGCGCTGGTCTTTGTGGCAGTGCTGACCCTGGTGCTGCTGGCTATCTGTCTTTATACCGCCGTCCTCCTGCTCGAAAAACGCTTGCTGCGCTGGCAGGAGGTTAAATGAAAGAAAAAGGAATAACAATATGAAACGTACTCTTGTCATCCTCATCACATCCCTGCTGCTCCTGGCAGCCTGTTCCCCCGCCGCACAGTCTTCCGGCGAGCTCATCCCCATCACCCTGCCATCCGGCTACATCCCCAACGTGCAATTCGCCCCGCTCTACGTTGCCATCGAAAAGGGCTTCTACCGTGACGCCGGGTTGGATGTGGCCATCGACTACAATATGGAAAATGACAACGTCGCCCTGCTGGGTGTGGGCGACCTCGATTTCGCCATCGCTTCCGGTGAACAGGTGCTGCTCGGGCAAAATCAGGAGCTGCCGGTCGTGTATGTGCTGGCATGGTATCAGGATTTTCCGGTTGGCGTGGTCTCGCTGGCAGAGCAAGATATCCGCACTCCCGCCGACCTGGCGGGCAAGCAGATCGGCATCCCCGGTCTGTATGGCGCTAGTTACATTGGCTTCCGCGCCCTGCTGCAAGCCAACGATATGCAGGAGAACGACCTGACCCTCGACTCCATCGGCTACACCACCGTCGAAGCCCTGGTCAATCACCAGGATGACGCCGTCGTCATCTACGTCAGCAATGAACCCATCCAATTGCGAGCGCTGGGATACGACATCCGCACCCTGCGCGTTTCCGATTACACCAGCCTGGTGGGCAACGGGCTCATCACCAACCAGCAGGTCATCGAAGAAAAACCCGAATTGGTGAAAGCCATGGTCAAAGCGACCTGGCAGGGTATCCGCTATACCAGCGAACATCCCGACGAGGCTTTCGAGATCTGCAAGCAGTATGTCGATAACCTGGCACAGCTCACCCCTGCCGAACAGGAGGTACAGCGCCAGGTGTTGGAAGCTTCTATCGCGCTCTACCATGTCGAGCAGAACGGTGCTACTGATCTGGCTACCTGGCAGAACATGCAGTCCATCTTGCTGGAGATGGGGCTGCTGAACGGCGAGCTGGATCTCAGCCACGTCTTCAGCAACGCCTACCTGCCACAGGCAGATTGATATTTTTGGTATGATGGAAACACCATTCGATGAGATCATCCGGAAAGGAAGTGCCTCATGATCCGTAAGATCGCATTTTTCATCCTGCTGTCCCTCCTGCTGGCGGGTTGCCGCACGGCTGCCGCTCCCGCCCCGCAGGAACTCACCCCCGTCACCCTGCCGGTCGGCTATATCCCCAATGTGCAGTTCGCCCCTTTCTATGTCGCTATCGAAAAAGGCTTCTATCGCGAGCAGGGGCTGGACGTCAGCATGGACTATAACATGGAGACTGACAGTGTGGCGCTCATCGGCGCCGGCGACCTCGATTTTGCCATCGTATCCGGCGAGCAGGTGCTGCTCGGGCGCGCCCAGGAGCTGCCCGTGGTATATGTTATGGCATGGTACCAGCAGTTCCCGGTGGGCGTGGCTGCCCTGGCTGACAGCGGCATTCAGGCTCCCGCCGATCTGGCGGGCAAGCAGGTCGGCATCCCCGGCTTGTACGGTGCCAGCTATATCGGGCTGCGCGCCCTGCTGTATGCCAGCGGCTTGCAGGAGAGTGATCTGACCCTCGACTCCATCGGCTACACCCAGACCGAAGCCCTGCTCAACGGCATGGAAGACGCAGTCGTCATCTACGTCAGCAACGAACCCATCAAAATGATTGCCGAGGGCTATCAGGTCAATGTGCTGCCTGTCTCTGATGCACTGGCGCTGGTTGCCAATGGCTTGATCACCAGCCAGAGCATGATCGCCGACCATCCCGACCTGGTGCGTGGCATGGTCACCGCCACCCTGCAGGGCATCGCCTATACCAGCCAGCATCCCGACGAAGCTTTCGAGATCTGCAAGCAACATGTCGATACCCTCGCCAGCCTCACCCCGGCTGAGCTGGAAGTGCAGCGTCAGGTGCTGGAGGCTTCCATCCCCATGTTCGATATCAGCCAGAACGGCATCACCCGCCTTTCTGCCTGGCAGAATATGCAAGATGTGCTGCTCGAGATGGGGTTGCTTTCTCAGCCGCTCTCGCTGCAAGATGCCTTCACCAACCAGTTCATCCCCGAGCCATGAACCCAGCCAACCCTTTCGCTTTCCAGTTCACCGATGTCAGCATGAACTTCCCTGATCCCCAGGGCGAGTTGGAAGCGCTGGAACACCTCACCTTTTCCGTACCCCCGCGCCAGTTCCTGTGCGTGCTGGGACCCTCCGGCAGTGGCAAGAGCACGCTGCTGCGCTTGCTGGCGGGGCTGCTGCAGCCCACTGCCGGCGCCATCCGTTACCCGCAGGGCAGCCAGCCCTCAGTGGGGTTGGTGTTCCAGCATGCCAACCTGATGCCCTGGCGCGACGTCACTGCCAACATCAGCTTGCCGCTGGAGTTGCGCAGCGTGCCCGAAGCACAGCAGCACCAGCGTGTGGAACAGATGATCGAGCTGGTCGGCTTGCGCGAGTTCCGGCATGCCTGGCCCGCCACCCTTTCGGGTGGCATGGCGCAGCGTGTTGCCATTGCGCGGGCGCTCATCCAGGACCCCGATCTATTGCTGTTGGATGAACCCTTCGGTGCGTTGGATGCCATCACCCGCGAGCGCATGGGCTCCGAATTGCTGCGCATCTGGGAACTCAGCCGCAAGACCGTGGTGCTGGTCACCCATTCCATCTCCGAAGCCCTGCTGTTATCTGACCGCGTCATCGTGCTCACCCGCCGCCCCGGCACCATCTGCCTCGACCTGCCCAACCGCCTGCCGCGCCCGCGCACGGAGGAAACCCGCTACGATCCTGCCTTCGTGCAGCTCTCGCGCACCTTGCGAAATGCCATCCAGCAGGAACCATCGTTCTCCCTGCCCCTGGCATAGCCTTGACAACCCGAGCGTTAATCTGCGGTTTTGATTGTATAATTAACAAAATTTAAAAGACCTGCCACCAACGTGGGAGTGCAGGTGGGTTAAAAAGAAGCCCGATCCAAACGTCCGGCAACTTTTTTCCAGAAGAAAGGGTAATAATGCAAACAAAAGTGTATGTTGGTAATCTGTCTTTTGATACCAACGAAGAATCCCTGAAGGAACTTTTTTCCGAAGCAGGGGAAGTTGTCTCGGCGAACATCATCACCGATAAGTTTTCCGGACGCTCAAAAGGATTTGGCTTTGTGGAATTCAAGACCGAAGAGGGCATGAAAGCTGCCATCGAAAAATTCAACGGCTATTCTTATATGGATCGGGATCTGCGCGTTGATGAAGCCCGCCCGCCCGAGAAGCGCGAAGGCGGTTACAACCGTGGCGGCGGCAATCGCGGCGGTGGCAACCGGCGCGGTGGCGGTGGTGGTTACAACCGCGATCGCTACTAGAATTTTCCAGCCAAATAACCGGTAATATACAAAAACAGCTGCCCCTTATGTTTACAATAAGGGGTAGTTTGTAATCCCTTCCCGTCACTAATTCCCCGCAGGGAGCCCAACAAATTATAGAGGAACGGTGGGTTGAAAATCCAACCCACCCTACAAATTAATCAGTTCCAGTCCACATCCAACATAGCCGTAGCATTCCACTGCCGCCGTCAACTCCCCTCAGCTGGTGGGGCATCCTCCCGCTCAAACCCGAGAGAGCTCGCCTTCAAACTGCCGTATAAAAATATTGCTTTGTCCTTCAATCCGATATAAACTAAACACATACCAAACGGAAAACACATCGCGGGGAAAACGCTCGATCTTGTTAGTATTTCCGCTAACTGTTGCGTTACCTGCAACACATATGCGCTATGCTGGAGGGGAATCTACCATGAGCCGTATTGAAAACAAAATCATGCGTCTTTCGCAAATCGAAGCACTTCTTATGGATAATCCTGAAGGACTTACTCAGGCTGACCTGGCTCAATGTCTGGGGGTGCACCGCTCCACCATTTTACGGAACTTGGCAGATATTCAAGCCCCTGTCTATGAAGATCATGGACGCCTCTTTCTCGATCGCGAAGCCTATCTGGTCAACCTGCGGCTCACGTTGCATGAAGCCCTTTCCATCCATCTCGCCGGGCGTTTCATGTCCACCTGCATGGATCGCCGCAATCCGCATGTCGCTTCTGCCCTGCGCAAATTGGGCATTTCCCTCGAAAAATTGGCACCCCTCATCAGTCATTTTGTGCGCAATTCTGCCAACACCTTCGATGATGATTCCAAACGCCAGGATCCCCATTATCTGCAGGTGCTCGAAAAGATCACGCTCGCCTGGGCAGAAAAACGCCAGGTGCAGCTCTGGTACCGCGGCGCGGAAGAAAACGTGGTGAAAGAATATATCTTTTGCCCCTATTTTGTGGAGGTGAGCGCAGTCGGTCAAGCTATCTATGCTATCGGGCGCATCGAGCCGGAAAAGAAAATGCGCACCTTCAAGATCGAGCGCGTGGAGCGTATCGAGCTGCGCAAAGAAGCCTATACCATCCCGAAAAGTTTCGATCCCCAACAGCTCTTGAGCCAAGCCTGGGGCATTTGGTTCACCAGTCAAGAACCGGTCAAAATTCGGCTTCGTTTTTCAGCGCGCGTGGCAGCCCGCGTCAAAGAAACCCGCTGGCATCCCACCGAGCAAGTTACCGAGCAACCCGATGGCAGTTTGCTGTGGAGCGCTTCCATTGCCGAACCGCGCGAGATGCTGCCCTGGGTGCGCGGCTGGGGCGCCGATGTGGAGGTGCTGGAACCAGAGGAGTTGAGGGAGACGATTCTAAATGAATTAATGCAAGCGGTTGCAATTTATAAAAATGAGTAAAACGGAGAACAATGTATTACGCTCACTCTAATGATTCGAATCTCGATGATTGGCAGTTGTTGATCGATCATCTTCAAAATGTAGCTGATATAGCATCCGATTTAGGGAAAGATATTAATCTATCGAATCAAGCGCGTGCTATCGGGCTTTATCATGACATTGGAAAATATTCTGAAGCATTTCAAAAAAGATTGCATGGTTCATCAAAGAGAGTGGATCATGCGACAGCAGGTGCAATTGAATTAAAGGATTTAATGAATTCTGTAAATCCGATTTTAGGAACTATTCTCGCGTTTTGCATCCTGGGACATCACGGCGGCTTGCCGGATTATGGAAGTCCAATTGATGATCCATCGGAAAACACCCTTTGTGCCAGATTAAAAAGAAAAGCCTTGCTTGAAAATTATTCAGCATACCAAGAAGAAATAGATAAAATCAGTTCTCAAGATCTTATTAATATTCGATTGAATCCCATCACAGAAAGTGGTGCTTTTTCGATTTCTTTTCTTACTAGAATGCTCTACTCATTGTTGGTAGAAGCAGATTTTCTTGACACTGAAAAAGTAATGAGCGATCAAGAAAAACCAAGAGGAATATATGACGAAATTGATAAATTAACAGAAACATTCAACCAGTTCTTAAGGCGATTTGATCAACCAGAAACATTTCTTCATCATACAAGAACGAAAATACTAAATGAATGTTTGCAAGGATCCAAACTAAAACCGGGTTTGTTTAGTCTGACCGTTCCAACTGGCGGTGGGAAAACCTATTCTTCTATGGCATTTGCATTGAACCATGCCCTACTGAATAATTTAAAAAGAATAATTTATGTAATCCCATACACCAGCATTATTGAGCAAAATGCAGCTTTGTTTAAAGAAATTCTCGGTTTCCAGAATGTCCTCGAACATCATTCCAATTTTGATTGGAAACAATCGATGGATTTTGAACAATCCGATGATGAGGAATTATCCACCAAACTCAAGCTCGCATCTGAAAATTGGGATATTCCCGTGGTTGTAACAACAAATGTTCAATTCTTTGAATCTCTGTTTTCGAACAAACCTTCTCGATCCCGAAAAGTACATAATTTAGCCCAAAGTGTCATCATTTTTGATGAAGTTCAAATGCTTCCACGTGAATTCATTAAACCCTGTGTATATTCTGTAGCTGAATTAGTAATGAATTATGGTTCTACTGCCATATTTTGTACTGCAACACAGCCGATTATTGAGAACTTCCTACCTGAAAAAATGAAGCGTCCTGTCGAATTGGTCGAAAACCCACAACAGTTATATAAAGATTTGAAACGGGTGAATATTATTTCATTAGGGAAAGTACCTGACGAGGAAATAATTAAACAAATCAACCATTACCCTCAAGTGCTTTGTATTGTAAATACACGTAAACATGCCAAGGGATTGTTCATGGAGTTGCATCCTGGTAATCGCTACCATCTTTCAACTCTCATGTGTGCGGCTCATCGTAGAGAAGTGCTAAAAAAAGTTAAAGGCCTTCTCAAAAAAGGCAAGACCTGCCAACTGATATCCACGCAGTTAATTGAAGCCGGTGTTGATATCGATTTTCCGGTTGGATTTCGTGCTCTTGCTGGTTTGGATTCAATTATTCAAGCTGCGGGTCGAATAAATAGAGAAAATAAGAATGACATAGGGATGTTGTTTGTGTTTGAACCGGATTCTCCTTGTATCAAGAAAATACCTACCTATATCCAGCAAGGTGCAGATGTGGCTAGAAAAATATTGAGGGATTTTGCAGAAGACCCCACTTCATTGGATGCTGTTCATGCATATTTTAAAGAATTGTATGATTTGCAAGACCCAACTATTTCCTTTGACAGGGAAAATATCATCGGTTATTTTGAAAAACCAGGAGTAACAGATGCTGAATTTGATTTCAAAACTGCTGCCGAAAAATTTCATCTAATTGATAATGCAATGAAGTCGATCATTGTTCCATATTCAGATAAGGTCTATGAGCTGCTTGAGGAAGTTAAAACATCCCTAAAGCCTAGAAAATTTCTCCGTGATTTGCAACCGTATGCAGTCAATATTTTCGAACAGGAATTTAACGCACTGCAAAGTCTTGGAAGGATTGATGTATATAACGATTCCGTTTTTGTTCTTAATGATTACAAAAATTTTTACAGTGAAGAAACCGGTTTGGTTATCCCTGAAAATACTTCAGGGATAGCAATATCATTTTAAATAACAAAGGAGGAAAATAAATGGGTTATGGAATTGTTATCAGAGTAAGGGGGGATTATGCACTTTTTACAAGACCAGAAATGAAGGTGGAACGGGTTAGCTATGATGTTATCACTCCTTCAGCCGCGCGTGGCATCATTGAAGCAGTTTATTGGAAACCTGCTATCCGCTGGGTGATTGACCGAATTCATGTACTCAACGAGATTGAATTTACCAATATCCGCCGTAATGAGGTTAGTGCCAAAATATCTACAGAAAAAGTGCAACGGGTAATGAAAGGGAAAGAAGAGCCTCTTTTTCTGGCTTCCAATGATGTTCGGCAACAGCGCGCGGCAATGTTGCTTAAGAATGTGGATTACATCATAGAAGCACATTTTGAAATGATCCCTGAGAAATCGGGGGCGGATGATACGGAAGAGAAACATTTCAATATGGTCATACGAAGGTTGCGGAAAGGGCAATATCACCATGCTCCTTGTTTGGGTGCGCGTGAATTCGGAGCGAAGCTTGAATTGATTGAAAATGGGCATATTCCCAGGAGTTGTCATAGTGGAAAAAGAGATTTGGGTTGGATGCTTTACGATCTTGATTTCAGTAATTCAAATGACATAAAACCGCTCTTCTTCCATGCAATAATGCAGGATGGTGTCGTTGACTTGACACAGATTCAATTGAGGAGGTGACGTATGATCTTACAAGCACTTGCGCGATACTATGAAATCCTCGCGGAAGATCCTGACACTGATATAGCGCCCCCACTGTATAACAAGGTGTGGGTCAGTTATGCATTAAATCTTTCCCTGGATGGTGATTTACTCGATATTTTCCCGCTTGTAACACAAGTAAAGCGCGGTGATCGAATAGAAGAAAATCCTGTTCGCATGATCGTGCCAGAACAAATAAAAAGATCCGGGAGAAGACCGCCGGCAAATTTTCTCTGTGACAACAGTGCTTATATGCTTGGAATCTCAGAGAAAGATAAAGATGATCCTGAGTACTCCAATATAAGGTTTAACATGTTTCGTGAGTATCATTTGAATTTGTTGGGAAATATGGAGTGCCCTGAAGCGAAAGCTGTAGTCAATTTTCTAAAAAAGTCTGAGTCTTCTCATGCAAAAAAGCATCCAGTTCTTTCAAGGTATATAGATGAACTTACGCAAGGCAACAACCTCGTTTTCAATTTAGATGGAGTTGGGTATGTTCACGAAAACCTTGAAATTAAAAAGGTGTGGGAAATGTATCGCACGGGAAAATCCGGTTATTACACCGGGCAGTGTTTGGTTACCGGTGAAAGGGAATCTATTGCCAGATTACATCCCAGCATAAAAGGAATTCGGGGATCGAATTCCACGGGTGCTACTTTGGTGGGATTCAATGATCAAGCCTATGAGTCCTACAATCGTGTTAAGGGTCAAGGTTTGAATGCCCCAACCAGTGAAAAAGCAGTCTTTGCATATACCACTGCCTTAAATTATCTCCTTTCTTCTGAAAACCCAAATCCGAAATTCACTATCGGGGATACAACGGTTGTTTATTGGGCAGAAAGTCCTGATAAGACGTATGAATCAGTTTTTCTTTCACTGATGAATCCAAATGAAATTGATTCTGACCAGGGAAAAGGTAGTAGTGGGAATCATCGCGCCGGAAGGCGAATGAAAGAGATTTCGGATAAGATCAAAAGTGGCTCACCGATTGATAAAGAGTATCTTTTATCAGGATTGGATTTAGATGAAAACACACGTTTTTATGTGTTGGGTCTAGCGCCCAATGCAGCACGTGTATCTGTTCGTTTTTTCCATGTTACCTTGTTTTCAAAATTTATTAACCAAATTTTAGCGCATTATAGGGACATGAGCATTGCCCAAGATCATGATCAAAACAGACGCTACTCTGTCTATACAATTCTCCAAGAAACGGTGTCTAAAAAAATATCTGATAAAACTCCTTCACCATTAATGGCAGGAGCGGTGTTTCACTCTATCTTAGATGGATCACCATACCCTGTTGCATTGTTTTATGCACTGATTAATCGAATTCGAGCTGATATCGATGACCCAAAATTGCGTGTTCAAAAAATTAATGCGGTTCGTGCAGGTCTTATCAAGGCTTACTTGATTCGGAAATACCGTAATCAAAATTTACCTAAAATACAGGAGGTATTAGTAATGAATCTTAACGAAGAATCCACAAACAAAGCATATTTGCTGGGAAGATTGTTTGCAATAATGGAAAAAGCCCAGCAAGATGCAGCCGCTCCGTCTAAATTGAATGCCACTATCAAGGATCGCTATTTTACGGCGGCTTGCGCTTCACCCGTCTCAGTTTTTCCTATCCTTTTGCGCTTGTCTCAGCATCATATTTCTAAGGCGAAATATGGTTATGTCAGTGATCGTCATATTGAGGAGGTTATGAATTTGGTCAGTATGGATGATCAGCCGATTCCAAAGCATCTGAGTTTGGATGAACAGGGTATTTTTGTGCTGGGGTATTATCACCAACGCCAGGCACTTTACACGAAGAAAGAAAATAATCAGATTGAAACAGAAATCTAAAAAAGAATAGGAGATAGAAATGAATACACCAACGAAAACCGAATTAAAGAACCGTTATGAATTTGTCTTGCTCTATGACATCGAAAATGGCAATCCCAATGGCGATCCGGACGCGGGGAATATGCCACGTATTGACCCCGAAACTGGTTTTGGAATTGTGACCGATGTTTGCCTGAAACGAAAAATCAGAAATTACATTGAATTGCTGAAGCAGGATGAAGCTGGATACAAGATTTATGTAAAAGAGGGTATTCCATTAAATGAGCAGCATAAAAAAGCCTATCTTGCCAATGAAGTAGAAGTTCCTAAAAAAGAAGATGCTAGCAAAGTTAAGGCTGACACATTGCAAATTCTTAGAAAATGGATGTGCGATAATTTTTATGATATTCGTACTTTTGGTGCTGTGATGACAACAGGTGTTAATTGCGGGCAGGTTCGTGGTCCCGTCCAAATTAATTTCTCCCGTAGCATTGAACCGATTGTTCAGCAAGAAGTGACCATCACTCGCGTGACAGTAACACGTGAAGATGAAGAGAAAATTACTGAAATGGGAAGAAAACATATTGTTCCCTATGCTCTCTATCGCGTAGAAGGCTATATATCTGCAAAATTAGCCAATGACGAAACCAAAGGCACTGGCTTTTCAGAAGAAGATTTAGAGTTGTTGTGGGATGCGTTGACAAATATGTTTGAGCATGATCATTCCGCCGCCAGAGGGAAAATGGCGACCCGAAAATTGTTCGTCTTCAAACACGAAAGTAGGCTTGGAAATGCACCTGCCCATCAACTGTTTGATTTGATCAAAGTGACTAAAAAAGATAAGACTAATATTTCACGCAGCTATAGTGACTATGAGGTATTTGTTGAGAAGGCACATCTTCCAGCGGGAGTGAGCATGATTGAGAAAGTATGAAATCCGAATATACCGTGGATGAATTATTACCCCTTTCTGGCATCCAGCATTTCTATTTCTGTCGACGCCAGTGGGCATTGATCCATGTCGAACGCCAATGGCAGGAAAATAGTCTAACGGCTGAAGGGCGGGCACTGCATAAAAATGCGGATGATCCGTTTTTCTCTGAAATGCGCGAGGGCAAGATCATCGCCCGTTCCATGCCGGTTTCCTCTTATGGCTTGGGACTATCAGGGATATGCGACGTAGTCGAATTCATACCTTCTCCTCAAGGAGTGTGTTTACAGCATCACCCAGGTAATTATCTGCCTGTTCCGGTGGAATATAAACGCGGAAAAGAAAAAAGAGATGCCTGCGATCAAGTTCAGTTATGTGCGCAGGCAATCTGCCTGGAAGAAATGCTCTCGGTGGATATCCCTATCGGCTACTTTTTCTATGGTCAAATTCGCCATCGGGTAGAAGTCCTTTTTACTGTTGAATTGCGTGATCTGGTAAAGCATGTTTCACAGGAAATGCACCAGTATTTTGAACGGGGGTATACCCCACAGGTAAAACCATCCAAAGCCTGTCTATCCTGTTCCTTACAGGATATTTGTCTGCCAACGCTTCAGAAAAAAACGATTTCTGCTTCAAAATATATTCGGATGCAAATTGACGGGGATTAGATGAAGAAGTTGTTGAATACACTATACATTACCTCTCCGGATATATATCTTGCTCTGGATGGAGAAACGATCTTAATAAAAAAAGAAGAAGAAGTTTCCACTCGACTTCCTTTGCATAATTTGGAAAATATCGTCTGCTTTGGATATCGGGGCGCTAGTCCGGCATTGATGGGAGCTTGCGCCAAATATAATATCGGTTTGTGTTTTCTCTCTCCCAGTGGATATTTTTTAGCACGAGTGAATGGGAAGGTGAGAGGAAATGTCTTGCTCCGCAAAACCCAATATAGAATTTCAGAAGATGAAACACAAAGCACCCAAATTGCGGCGAACTTCCTGGTAGGAAAAATTTCTAATTGCCGTAAAGTGCTTGACCGTGCAGTTCGAGATCATGCGTTGCTGGTAGATACGAATAAATTATCAGGTACTTCTCAAGCTTTAAAAGAATGTATGCATTCCGTTCTTGAATGTAAATCCATCAATGAGTTGATGGGATTTGAGGGTAGTGCCGCCAAATTATATTTCAGTGTTTTTGATCACTTGATCTTACAACAAAAGGATACATTCCATTTTAATGAGCGGTCGCGCAGACCACCCCTGGATAATATGAATGCTTTGCTTTCATTTCTATATACATTGCTGACTTATGAAGTCGCATCTGCTTTGGAAACCGTGGGGCTGGATCCTTATGTTGGCTTTTTACATCAAGATCGCCCAGGACGTCCTTCTCTTGCCTTAGATCTAATGGAAGAACTGCGTCCGGTTTTTGCGGATCGCCTTGCCCTTTCCATGATTAATCGCAAACAAATTTCTGCTAACGGGTTTATACGGAAAGAAAGCGGTGGTATTCTCATGGATGAAGAGACCAGAAAGAAAGTTATATCAATCTGGCAGGAAAGAAAGCAGGATAATATTACTCACCCATTTCTTGGTGAAAAAATGATGTTTGGTTTGGTGCCATATGTACAAGCACTACTGCTCGCACGATATCTGAGAGGTGACCTTGATGCTTACCCGCCCTTCTTCTGGACATAGGAGAGTGAAACATGATGGTATTGGTTACGTATGATGTAAGCACCATAAGCGAAGCGGGGAAAAAACGCCTCCATAAAGTTGCCAAACAATGTCAGAATTATGGGCAACGTGTGCAAAATTCAGTTTTCGAGTGTATTATCGATCCCGCACAATTGACCAAATTAAAGAATCAATTGGTGAAAATAATTGATTTGGATGAAGACTCACTGCGATTTTATTATCTGGGAAATGAATGGCGAACAAGAGTCGAACACATAGGTGCCAAAAAGGCTATTGATCTAGAAGGGACTTTAATTGTGTAATTGCGAACCTCATGTGCACAGGAATTCAGGTTGAGGTTCGCAGTGTTTTTGAAGCTTTTAATAAGGAAAAGAGAGTCCTTTTTTAAGATGTGCATATAAAATCTTTATGCGTTATGACTATAATAGCCATATATGGCAGTCTAGATAAATTATTGCCATATGTTGCGGTCGCTCCCCATGTGGGAGCGTGGATTGAAATGCTGTTTCCAGGTAGTCCGTATCTTCCAGACCACCAGTCGCTCCCCATGTGGGAGCGTGGATTGAAATATCCGCGGGCGGTTATCTCATGTACCATATCCTTGTCGCTCCCCATGTGGGAGCGTGGATTGAAATACTTGCTTTTGGCGGCACGCGAACTTATCACCGCATGTCGCTCCCCATGTGGGAGCGTGGATTGAAATACGATTGGATGGAACAGGCAGCATCTCATAAAATGTCGCTCCCCATGTGGGAGCGTGGATTGAAATAGCAATATAGCCACATTTCTCACATCCAAACCACGTCGCTCCCCATGTGGGAGCGTGGATTGAAATAGTTGCGCATGTGCCATAGTTTTCCATCGTGAAAGTCGCTCCCCATGTGGGAGCGTGGATTGAAATGAGTATCCTGGCGGAACAACAAAAGAACCACCGGAGTCGCTCCCCATGTGGGAGCGTGGATTGAAATCATCTGCCTTGCATTGTATTTTTGCTATTTTGCTGGTCGCTCCCCATGTGGGAGCGTGGATTGAAATGCCATTTTCTCCGGCTACCCTTTTAATGTGGCAAGTCGCTCCCCATGTGGGAGCGTGGATTGAAATCAGCCTGTTGATAATGACTTTTTAGCACCGGTAGAGTCGCTCCCCATGTGGGAGCGTGGATTGAAATTGAATGGATAATTAAATTCCAGCCATTTACGGGTCGCTCCCCATGTGGGAGCGTGGATTGAAATTGCTCTTGAGCAAGTTTTAATCGGGGGAGATTTGTCGCTCCCCATGTGGGAGCGTGGATTGAAATCCGGTGTGGAAAAGGGAAACGCACTGTCAGGGAATTCGCAGGTCGCTCCCCATGTGGGAGCGTGGATTGAAATATATGTCGGCAGCCCCCGACCCGTGGCAGGTTATGTCGCTCCCCATGTGGGAGCGTGGATTGAAATGCAGAAAAACACGCGAATGATACCGCCAGCGAAGGTCGCTCCCCATGTGGGAGCGTGGATTGAAATTGTCGAAAAAGCGATTGAATCAGAAAAAGCCAGACTCGTCGCTCCCCATGTGGGAGCGTGGATTGAAATCTATGACCTTCATGCCGCCGCAGCGGATATTTGGGTCGCTCCCCATGTGGGAGCGTGGATTGAAATTCCCTCATGGACCCTGCTTTGACCATAGTCGCGTCGCTCCCCATGTGGGAGCGTGGATTGAAATATCTTGCGCATACCAGTGCCCAAAGGCCGGGACGTCGCTCCCCATGTGGGAGCGTGGATTGAAATTTGTTACTTGATTATCTATATTATAGTACCTAAGTCGCTCCCCATGTGGGAGCGTGGATTGAAATCAACGCACGCTGTGAGTCATACAGTTCTACCTCGTCGCTCCCCATGTGGGAGCGTGGATTGAAATTATCTTCCGCCGTAATAATTGCTTTGATGGATAAGTCGCTCCCCATGTGGGAGCGTGGATTGAAATACGCCATCACCTCCACCACAGAACTGCCCCCCACCTGTCGCTCCCCATGTGGGAGCGTGGATTGAAATCAGGGCACCGGCGCATAAGCATACGCGGCCCGCAGTCGCTCCCCATGTGGGAGCGTGGATTGAAATTCCACCGGAAAATAGCTCGTACTCTCTCATTCCGGTCGCTCCCCATGTGGGAGCGTGGATTGAAATGATGATGGTCTACCAACAACAAAAGCACGATCATGTCGCTCCCCATGTGGGAGCGTGGATTGAAATTGATTGAACCGGAGACATGGGCGCGAGTAGTTGGTCGCTCCCCATGTGGGAGCGTGGATTGAAATGCCAGTTACTCGCTTGAGATGCAGGTAAACCCGTCGCTCCCCATGTGGGAGCGTGGATTGAAATGTCCTTGATATTTGCTTCATCCGGTATTCCATCTGGGTCGCTCCCCATGTGGGAGCGTGGATTGAAATATAATCGTTTTTATTCATTTTAATCCTCCAATTCGTCGCTCCCCATGTGGGAGCGTGGATTGAAATTTTTGCTGTTTCAACGAGTTTCTCAACCTCGTCCAAGTCGCTCCCCATGTGGGAGCGTGGATTGAAATGCAACCATTGAGTGATGCTAAAAAAGCCGAGATGTCGCTCCCCATGTGGGAGCGTGGATTGAAATGCTCATCTTCTGGCAAGTCATTAATTTGCCCAACGTCGCTCCCCATGTGGGAGCGTGGATTGAAATTAATCCCCGTCAAATTACAGAGAAACAGGCACAGGAGTCGCTCCCCATGTGGGAGCGTGGATTGAAATGTAAAGATCGGTATAATTTGCCGCGCTGATCACGTCGCTCCCCATGTGGGAGCGTGGATTGAAATAACAGTAGGCACATTTACCCAAATCTCATCAAGTCGCTCCCCATGTGGGAGCGTGGATTGAAATCAAATCGCTCTAAACTAGCCCTTAAGTCCTGTGGTCGCTCCCCATGTGGGAGCGTGGATTGAAATTGGCAAGTCATTAATTTGCCCAACAATTGGTTTGTCGCTCCCCATGTGGGAGCGTGGATTGAAATGTATCGAACTCGATGAGAAAGAGGAAGATGCCAGGTCGCTCCCCATGTGGGAGCGTGGATTGAAATCTGACATTTTTTAACCAGCGGAGCTTCCATAGCCAGTCGCTCCCCATGTGGGAGCGTGGATTGAAATTAGAAACCACTAATGAGTCCTTTGCCCATATTATGTCGCTCCCCATGTGGGAGCGTGGATTGAAATGCAGACATTGAGAAATTCTTTCATGATTCATGGAGTCGCTCCCCATGTGGGAGCGTGGATTGAAATCCACCCTTGAAACAGAAGTAAGAAGGCTTGGTTTTGGTCGCTCCCCATGTGGGAGCGTGGATTGAAATATAATATACCGGCTAATATTTTATCTTCCGCCGTGTCGCTCCCCATGTGGGAGCGTGGATTGAAATGTTGTCCAGTTCTGCCGGAATCAAATTGGAATAGGAGTCGCTCCCCATGTGGGAGCGTGGATTGAAATGAGAGTGAAATGATAAAAAGAAAATGCGACTACTGGTCGCTCCCCATGTGGGAGCGTGGATTGAAATACTACTATCGACGCGGAGAATGTTGGGAAAGCTCAAGTCGCTCCCCATGTGGGAGCGTGGATTGAAATGCAATATCCACCTCGTTATCAAGAAGTTATTCAAGTCGCTCCCCATGTGGGAGCGTGGATTGAAATATCACAGAGAGAACAGCAATCCCGGGAAGCCAAAGTCGCTCCCCATGTGGGAGCGTGGATTGAAATTGGGTCTGTGTCTTGGCTACCTACTCAGCCATACGTCGCTCCCCATGTGGGAGCGTGGATTGAAATTTGTGCGTATAATGCTCCCTGATTTGCGCCATTTAGTCGCTCCCCATGTGGGAGCGTGGATTGAAATCCAACTTTGATAAGATGCTTCGATTTCGTCTGCTCTTGTCGCTCCCCATGTGGGAGCGTGGATTGAAATATGGATGCTAATTATGTTGAAACTGCGATCTCCCGTCGCTCCCCATGTGGGAGCGTGGATTGAAATTTTATTGGATTTTTTTTATGGTGGGTGCATATCGTCGCTCCCCATGTGGGAGCGTGGATTGAAATCAAGCCAATAATTAAGATCTACTGTCGGGCATCCGTCGCTCCCCATGTGGGAGCGTGGATTGAAATGCCTAATGAATTATGGGGGTGGGGACTAGATATGCCGTCGCTCCCCATGTGGGAGCGTGGATTGAAATATCATTATACAACCTATCGTTAGGTTTGCAAGCTAGTCGCTCCCCATGTGGGAGCGTGGATTGAAATCAGGAACCAACGCGTTTAATATTCTGGTAAATCCGGTCGCTCCCCATGTGGGAGCGTGGATTGAAATCTGGTAGTGCCTGCTCGATCAAGAGAGCTGGCACGTCGCTCCCCATGTGGGAGCGTGGATTGAAATTAGTGCAATTTTTTGCATATCGCGCATGAAGTCGTCGCTCCCCATGTGGGAGCGTGGATTGAAATAAAGATCACTTGCGCGGTCTCGGATTTGTTGTTGGTCGCTCCCCATGTGGGAGCGTGGATTGAAATCTTACCTCCTAAAATAAAAACATGCCTATTAAATAGTCGCTCCCCATGTGGGAGCGTGGATTGAAATAAAAAACTCGCTTGCTGCGCCTGACGTTGTGGAGAAAGGTCGCTCCCCATGTGGGAGCGTGGATTGAAATTGCTTATTTTGCATGGTGATTTCAAGGGAGCTGGTGTCGCTCCCCATGTGGGAGCGTGGATTGAAATTTATGCAACAGGTCAGACTTGGGTAGCAGGACAGGTCGCTCCCCATGTGGGAGCGTGGATTGAAATCGACTCGCTTCCCCCATTGTCCTCTGCCGGAATGTCGCTCCCCATGTGGGAGCGTGGATTGAAATATGAGGTGAGCAAACCAATCACATGGGAAAAAACTGTCGCTCCCCATGTGGGAGCGTGGATTGAAATCATCCTGCCGCCCTTGCTTGTAGAAAAACGGGTCGCTCCCCATGTGGGAGCGTGGATTGAAATCAGTTCGGATTGCTTTCTCCAAAACTTCTGGTCGCTCCCCATGTGGGAGCGTGGATTGAAATCTCAAATAGGTACCATTAGGAAGGGTGCGAAGAGTCGCTCCCCATGTGGGAGCGTGGATTGAAATACGTGTCCTTTTGATCCAGATGATCCATTTACCGGTCGCTCCCCATGTGGGAGCGTGGATTGAAATGGAAGGGCAATATAAACTAACCATTGACCATATCGTCGCTCCCCATGTGGGAGCGTGGATTGAAATAGGGTCTACATTGACCAAAGCTGGCGCAATTGCGTCGCTCCCCATGTGGGAGCGTGGATTGAAATATTGGACAGCCTTCCGCCAAAAACAAAAGAACATGTCGCTCCCCATGTGGGAGCGTGGATTGAAATAAAATAGGGGATGGGGCTACCCCAGAGGTGTTTACCGCGTCGCTCCCCATGTGGGAGCGTGGATTGAAATGCATAGGAGAAATAGCAAACTATATAGCCGAGCAAAGTCGCTCCCCATGTGGGAGCGTGGATTGAAATTGATCTGCAATAAAGCATGTTGGTTATTGGTTCATGTCGCTCCCCATGTGGGAGCGTGGATTGAAATCCGATCCGGTACGCGCACGTCAATCTCAAAATCAGGTCGCTCCCCATGTGGGAGCGTGGATTGAAATGGAAGGGCAATATAAACTAACCATTGACCATATCGTCGCTCCCCATGTGGGAGCGTGGATTGAAATAGGGTCTACATTGACCAAAGCTGGCGCAATTGCGTCGCTCCCCATGTGGGAGCGTGGATTGAAATCCGCGAAATAGAAACTGGCTCATCGGTGAACCAGGTCGCTCCCCATGTGGGAGCGTGGATTGAAATGAGAAGTTCCTCGTAGCGGTTAGCGGCGATAGTTAGTCGCTCCCCATGTGGGAGCGTGGATTGAAATACGACGCCTGGCGAAGTTACGAGGTTTTGTCTTGTCGCTCCCCATGTGGGAGCGTGGATTGAAATATGACTCACAGCGCGCGTTGGAGCTGATCGGCAGGTCGCTCCCCATGTGGGAGCGTGGATTGAAATCGCGGTGATGCCGTTGGGAGATAAACCGAATTCAGTCGCTCCCCATGTGGGAGCGTGGATTGAAATTTCGGCTTTTTTGTTGGCTTTTTCAATAGCATCTAGTCGCTCCCCATGTGGGAGCGTGGATTGAAATGGATTTGTTGTTAATCAGCGCATCGTCATTCTTGTCGCTCCCCATGTGGGAGCGTGGATTGAAATTAGCATCGGCTCAACGCTGACAAAGCGCACGGCTGGTCGCTCCCCATGTGGGAGCGTGGATTGAAATTGACCGGATTCCCACTCACCCTTCCCCTTGAAGAGCAAGTCGCTCCCCATGTGGGAGCGTGGATTGAAATTTTACGCCATAGCCGTAGAAAACCGTGGATGGGTCGCTCCCCATGTGGGAGCGTGGATTGAAATGCCACTACACGAAAAAAGAGTGTGGCAAGCGGTAAGTCGCTCCCCATGTGGGAGCGTGGATTGAAATGAGCCTGCGCACTTTACTTATTTTTAGACCAGACGTGTCGCTCCCCATGTGGGAGCGTGGATTGAAATTGCTCTCCATCAAAGCCTTTGCGCCCTCATCCCTGGTCGCTCCCCATGTGGGAGCGTGGATTGAAATAAATTGTATAGATCAATCAGGTGTTTGCTGGGTCGCTCCCCATGTGGGAGCGTGGATTGAAATCATGATGAATGAACAGATCAGGGACAACGGCAGTCGCTCCCCATGTGGGAGCGTGGATTGAAATTCTGATGGGTCATCCATGAGAGAACTTCCGGTAGAGTCGCTCCCCATGTGGGAGCGTGGATTGAAATTCAATGAAGCCAATATGAACGCGGCTTTGTTAAGTCGCTCCCCATGTGGGAGCGTGGATTGAAATACAATAAATGCACTCATCATTACTCCTTGCCTGGTCGCTCCCCATGTGGGAGCGTGGATTGAAATGTTTTTGACGATGATGATAATGTCGTTGACGGAAGTCGCTCCCCATGTGGGAGCGTGGATTGAAATTTCTGAAACCAATCAAGCACCCCCAAATTGTGGGTCGCTCCCCATGTGGGAGCGTGGATTGAAATTGTCTGTTGTCGTATTACTGCATCCGGCTGGTCGCTCCCCATGTGGGAGCGTGGATTGAAATATGATCTCAAGGGTCGCTGAAGGAGTAAGCCAACATACGTCGCTCCCCATGTGGGAGCGTGGATTGAAATGAGACAGTCGCCCAGTATTAAAGTGCAATCGCCCAGGTCGCTCCCCATGTGGGAGCGTGGATTGAAATGACGTGAAAAAAATAGAGGGAGAAAGAACAGTACGTCGCTCCCCATGTGGGAGCGTGGATTGAAATGAGACAGTCGCCCAGTATTAAAGTGCAATCGCCCAGGTCGCTCCCCATGTGGGAGCGTGGATTGAAATTTGATACTGTGCGACCAAAAACATGCGCCATCACGTCGCTCCCCATGTGGGAGCGTGGATTGAAATCAGGCGATACCATGAGCAGTGTATATAGCACGATCATGTCGCTCCCCATGTGGGAGCGTGGATTGAAATATCGAAAAATACATCAGGAAACCTGCTGCCAAATGTCGCTCCCCATGTGGGAGCGTGGATTGAAATTCATCATCCCCGCCGTGATAATCGGCCGGTATGGGTCGCTCCCCATGTGGGAGCGTGGATTGAAATGTGCGATCGGAATTGACGATGCAGATGCGAAGGCAGCCAGTCGCTCCCCATGTGGGAGCGTGGATTGAAATTTATTTGCCGGGTCTCTCTGCATGGTATGGCGGGCTGGTCGCTCCCCATGTGGGAGCGTGGATTGAAATATGATTGCTGTGTGCTCGTCGTTACTGGGGGGTCGCTCCTTTTTCCCCATCAAAAATGTGCATTACCCGCAACAACCCCATCGTATTCTCAATGAACAGCATTGCACCTTTGAATGCGTGGGGAAGGAAATATGAGGGCAAAAAAACTGCTCCTGCTGGGTTTGTGTTTGTTGCTGCTTCCATGGTTCAGCCATCCGTGCTTTTCCCTCAGCGCCAGCGATGGCATGCCATTGTGCTACATTCCGGCAGGGGAATCTTGGGTTGGTTCCGCCGCATGGGACCACGAATTCAATCCGGATGAAACCCCGGAACATAAAGTCTATCTCGATGCCTTCTACATCTATAAAACCGAGGTGACCAATGCCATGTATGCCCGCTGTGTCAATGCCGGTTTTTGCGATCAACCTTGCAGCGCTGAAACCAATCCCCGTTTTCGTGATCTGCGTTTTGCCAATCACCCGGTCGTATATGTGACCTGGCAAAATGCCATGGATTATTGCGCTTGGATGGGGGGACGCCTGCCTACCGAAGCCGAGTGGGAAAAAGCAGCCCGCGGATTGGGCAAAGCGAAATATCCCTGGCAGTCCGGCTATCCAACGGAATTCAGGGTCAATGCCAATGATTCAGTCGGCGACACCACCCCGGTCGCATCCTACCCTCAGGGTATCAGCTATTATGGTGCGTTGGATATGGCAGGTAATGTACGTGAGTGGGTGTACGATTGGTACAGTGAAGATTATTATGCCGCTGCTCCCTACCACAACCCGCCCGGACCAACCTCCGGCACCGCTAAAGTTCTAAAAGGGGGGAGCTATTATGATCATTACGAACACACCCGCATCGCCGGTCGGCTCTACCATCCCCCCCTTTCCGCAGGGATCAATCGCGGCTTTCGTTGTGTCATCTTGTCAATCAAACAACCAATTACGATGGATCCATACTACTGACCGATACAGTCATGCCGATCACATAGACGGACATGCAGAAATCTTATCACCAGGCATTAGGTGGGTTGAAAAACCAACCCACCCTACTGGCTAACACAACCATGTATCGAACTCCTCACGATAATTCATGACAGTCAGGGTAGGGTGCGTTGCTAACGCACCAACACAGGAGTGATGGGGTGAAGATCCAACCCACCCTTCTGGCTGATCATCGTTCATTAATCCTTACAGATATAACAGCCGCCCGGCATATCGTTCCATCAGTGCAGCATTGTGCAAATCACTGCCATCCAGATTCGCACTTTGAAAAACAGGAGGAACCAGCCCATCAGCGATGAGAATTCGCACCGCTTCGCAAATGGCGGCATTCATCAACGCCGCACCCACCACCGTAGAGGTCGCCCCGCAGCGCTGACCGATACCTTCATACCCGACCACCGCATCACCTGGGATCCCGCAATTGTCGATCACCAGGTCTGCCACATCCATGAGTTTCGTTCCATTGGGATGGCGGGAAGATACACTGCTGCTGTGCTGGATGCTGGTAACCGCCGCAACCCGTACACCCTTTTTTTGAGCCATCTCCGCCATCTCGATGGCTACCGTATTGCGCCCCGAATTGGAATGGACGATCAGCACATCGCCTGCCTCGATTTGGCTGGCTTTATAGATGATCTTAGCCAACCCTGGCAAGCGCTCCAGTTCCGTCTCCATGGTCAGCGGTCGCGTCGCCACCGTCAGCCCGGGCGGCAAAATGGCATTGGTCGGAACCAGGCTGCCCGCCCGGTAGCACATTTCTTCCGCCAGAATGCTGGCGTGTCCGGCACCAAATACATACACCAGGTGATCATCCCTGATCGACTCTGCCATCCAGCCCGCAAGTTTCTCGATATTGGGTGTTTGGGTCTTGATCGCCCTTTGCAAGATGGGCATCAACGCGTCAAAGTAAGCCAATTCCGGCATATCAAAATTCTCCTGAAATGGGTGCACCGCAAGGGTGTCTAATATCCGATGATCTGCTTATGAAAGATCTTGTATTTCTCATAAACCTTATAATCGTGGTCAGGATCCGTTACCACATTGGGAGAAGCAAAGGTCGGTCGGTACTCTCCTTCACTCGCCAAAATACTGGCAGTCTCGGCGATCAGGGTCATCGATATCACGACCACCATCACGGTTGAGGCAGCCGCCACCGGTTCAGCCCAGTTTTCTATATGCACTATGGCATCTTCGGGAGGTGCGCCGTTATCGATCGTAAAATCTGCCACATCAGCCAGTTTCTTTCCCGAGGAATGATGCGCCGGGTTGATATGGTAATTCTGCATGGATGTCACCGCAGCCACGGTTGCTCCGTGCTCTTTGCCGATCAACGCCGCTTCGATCGCCGCTGCATTCAACCCTCCATGCGAAAAGATCACCATGGTGTCTTGCGGGGTGATTTCATACGAGCGCAGTACATTTGCCACATAGCCCTCTTGCCGTTCCAGCCACAGCAGTTCCGGGGTGCCGCCCGGTCCCATGACATTGTTCCAGGTCAGGCGCGGATCATGGATGGGCTGAATCCCCAAAAAGGAACCGTAGCGGGGAAAAACATCCAGCACGGGCAGTGCGGAATGACCTGACCCATAGTAATAAACCGCACGATCCGCTTTGATCGAATTTGCCATGGCGCGCGCGGTTTTTTTGATCTCTGCCATACTGGTCCGATCGAGACCGGTAATGATATCTTGAATATGATGAATGTAAGCTTCTGCCGACATTGAACTCTCCTTAATACATTGTGTACAAATTTGTTTTTCCCGCCGAAACCACTTGCTTATAATTGGTTTCAAACGAAAATTGAACCCCGTTGATCAGTGTAAAAATGACCAGTGGGTTTTGTGTTGGGAAAAAAGCCGGATCGATGCTGATCAATTTCTGACCCTTCATAACCTGCTGATTTTCAACGACGTTCTTCTTGAATGCCCCTTCTTCTCTGAAGCTCTCGATCCCGATGTGGATCAACAGCTCCAGCCCACCCGCATGCCTGAGCGCTACCGCATGCCCGGTTGGAAAAACTGCCGAACATAGCGCGTCCAGCGGGGCATAAATGTTCCAGTCACTGCCATCCAGTGCAATCGCCAGCCCCACACCCATCAGACCGGCTGAAAACACCTCGTCCGGAACCTCTTTTAAAGGAAGCACCTTTCCCGAAGCTGGCGAGAAAATTTCAATCTTCTGCGCCATCATATTTTCGCAATCGAAATTCGGCACCTGCTGCGATGTAACGCACCAAGTCCCTATCTTGGGGAGCGATCTTTCCCACCACGTTCACCCGTTCATCCGCCGGGAGTGCCTGGCGCACGATCTGCAGCTCACCAGAATAGCGCCCGTATTTTTCATTGTCGATCGTGATGGCATAGGGAAGACGTTGAGCTGGTTCTCGCGCAGCTACTTTTTCGCCTTTGCTCGCCATCTCGCGTGAGGTGTTGGAACGGATCACCCAATCGGATAGATCAGGGCGGGCAGCATGGCTGCCGCCGTACATGATCTTGCGCTCCACTTCCGAGAGAGGAGCCGCTTCGATGACGCTCAGTTCCAATATGGGATCCGCAACAGCCTGCTGCACATCTTCCAGCTCTCTGGTAGATGCAAAAGGATCGCCGATCAGGATCTCATCCACCACCCCCGTGGCGATCAGTTCTCTGGCAGCCCACCCGATCGGTCTGTCTCGCTGGCTTTCCAGCGTCGGTAATCCCCTATACAGGGGACCCCTGGGTTTGTGATGAGAAGCAACGCAGGCGATCACCGCGACCCCCGTTTCTTTAAAGCAAACAGATTGATTGATGAAATGATCCAGCCCCAAACCGGTCTCCGGTCTGGGGTAAAAGTTGTGGCATGCTTTGACAACCAGCTTATCCGGCAGACCAGCCACGGTAGACATGATCTCCCCGATTTCTTCCCGTCGCATTATGGAAGCGTTCAGCATCAAGCCATGAATGTTCAGGTTCCGGGCAATATAGTGCAGATCTCCCGGTAGAAAGCCAAAATCCAGCCGTAGATAAGCAATATGCGAGTCCCGCAGATTGTTCTCCAGAGCCGGATCGTTCTTTATCTTTTCAAATTCATGGAACGAACAATCAACTGCCAAATTCATCCCGTTTTTCGAGATGATCTGCGAAAATTCTTTAACCGCTCCGCTCACTTCCAGAAAATCGTCTTCGGGCAGATGGATAGACGTGAACACCTCGCTGAAGCCGAGTTTTGCCGCACCATCCAGGTACTGCTCACAGGAAAAAGCGTCCTCCAGATAGTCTTTTAAGTAAACGGAAACTCCCAATCCGGTCTTGTGCATGCTAGATCTCATAGTGTCTTCATCTGATAATTGATTATGTTATACTGATTTATTACAGAGTCTGGAGCTAATCGAAGCGATTTGCCGTAAACAACGATCCGATCAGTCCAGGCTCTGTCCTTAGATGAATTATTCTTCTACTTTTTTCGCCGGAAGCTTGAGCAGGGACGTGAACAGGAACCCGCCCAAAACCGCCGTTCCATAACTGATAATGTAATACAGCACGTTCGAGTTGGTTGCGATCGCAAGGATGCCCGAAACGTATACTGCGCGCGCGCCGAAGCCCAGCAAGCCCACCACTGCGCCGCCAGCCGCCGCACCCAAACAGGAGGTGAGGAAGGGGGTGAAGAGTGGCAGTGTGACGCCATAGATGAGCGGTTCTCCGATGCCGAGAATTCCTACCGGTAATGCGCCTTTGATGGTCGCTTTGAAACTCTCATCATTGCGGAATTTCAGCAATAACGCCAATGCTGCACCCACCTGCCCGGCACCAGCCATGCTGTTCAAGGTCTGCAGTGTCGAGAATCCAACTTCTTCGATCAGTTGCAGATGGATGGGGGTAAGCCCGTGGTGCAGACCGGTCATCACCAGTGGTAAATATAAAGCAGCGATGATCGAGCCAGCTACAGCGCCACCCTTGCTCAGGATGAACAGGATGAAATTGGTCAATACCGTGCTCAACCAACCCGTCGCAGGCTGGATCACATACAGGATGATCACACCCGCCAGCAGCACCGCCACAAAAGGAGGCAGATGCACTTTGAGCGCTTTGGGGGCTATCTCTCTGACTTTCTTTTCGATGACCGCGATCAATAAACCAGCCAGAATGGCGCCAAATACGCCGCCCCTGCCCGGCACCAATCCCATCCCTGACAGAGCCGGATTGACGGTGATCATGCCTGCCACTGCTCCCAGAGCCGGAGAGCCGCCGATATGCTTTGCGGCGTTCATTGCAACCAGGATATTGATATACGTATAAGCAGCGAACCCAATTGCAATAAGAGCTTTCATCCAGTTCAATTCGGGATCCACACCAAAGCTTTGCAGCATCTTGCCGATTCCCGCTACCAAACCGCCTCCGATCAAAGCCGGGATGATGGGCGTAAAAATTTCGCTTAAAGCGTTAAGAATATTTTTCCAAACATTTTTCTTGCTTTCAGTCATTTTTTTAACTCCTTTTTTATTTTGATAAAAACAGACACAACAAAATTCGATAAGCACCTCCTCTGCCATAGATTAGGTCCGTTAACTGCTCAAGATTTTTTCCATGAATTGCACGATCTCCTGTGCATCCCCCGGTCCGAACACGATTTGCAGATCATTCGCTTTTCCAAAGATCCCGTAGACCCCCTCCAGTGCCCTGATCTTTTTCTCATCCGACCTGGCGGCATCTTTCAACGTCACCCTTACCCGCGTCATACAGCACTCCACTTTCTCGATGTTGTCTTTTCCTCCCAGTACTTCAATGAGATTGATCGCAATTTGATTGTTCTGCATCGTCACACACCTTCCTGATAATAGGGTTACCCGACAATGGGTAGAGCATTTGAAACAAGATCCGTTATCGTTGATTTTTGTACCATCAAGCATTTCGCATAAGTACAGCCGCTTTCCAATCCGCGCACCCTTGAATTGGCGGAATAGAATGAGCGGTAAGGGAAATCGTTGGGAGAATCACGGAAAAGTTCGTAGCTTTCCAAGGCATCCCACCACGCATCGTACACCTCGGAAACATCCATATACAGCATGGGAACAAAACCATCCAGGTCTTCCATGTTCTCGCCGAAATACAGGCTTGCCGTGCTGTGCCCGTTTCGTTGCGCACGTGCCAGTCCCTCCAGCACACAATCATGCACCAGCCGGTGGCGCGGGTGGAATGAACCTCGCCAATGGGTGATGATCGCATCCAGTCGTAAATTAATAATGGTTTCTTCTATGAATGCGCTGCATTCGGGTAGTGGAACGTCACCTGCCATGAAGCCCGCCCACATCGAAGTGGCGCCTAATTTTTGAGCGCATTGCTGCATTTCTTCTTCGAGTTGGGCTCCAAAAGCAGCTGGCGATTTATGCGGGTTTCCTCTTTCGCCGCGCGTGATATGGATGAAGGTGCTCTCCCAGCCCTTGCTGTTCAACAGATAGGCGATAGAACCCCCCATCAATTCAGCATCCATGGCGTGCGCGCCGATGATCCCGATCTTTTTTGTGTCTGCCATGCTCGTTTATTCGATCCGTTGTCTGCCAATGTACAGGTCCATGCTGCTGCCAATGTACTTGGTCACTACCTTTTCGATGATCTCGAACTTTTCCGTGAACGAAAGTGCCTTCACCACCAACAGCGCCTCGCCGGGTTCGATTTTCAATAGCCTGGCTTCCTCTTCATCTGCCAGGCTGGCTTGCATCATCACTTCTGTCCACGCCGGGTAGATCCCGTAATGCTCTTTGAAGATGCTGTACAAAGACTTGTTTGCCAGGTCCATTTGTTCCAGTCCCGGGCACAGCGCCTGCCGTATGGATGAGCTCTGCAATGCCATGATCTGCCCATCGGCTGTGCGGATACGTTCGATATACACGATCAGGTCATCTTCCCTGATCTGCAGCTCTTCCGCCAGCTTGGCGTTGGGTTTCTGAACCGACTGTTCGATGATGGTCGCTCCGGGTTTGCCGCCCTTCGAGGCAATGTATTCGGAGAAACCCTTGAAAGCGATGATATTCTCCATCTTGGGCTTGGCGATGAAAGTACCACGACCCACTTCGCGGTAGATCAAGCCTTTTTCCTGCAGGTACTCCACTGCTTTTTTGGCGGTGATGCGGCTCACTTTGAAAATATCCCCCAGTTCGCGTTCCGAAGGGATCATATCCCCGTCTTTCCACTCCGCATTCTCAATGCGTTGCAAGATCTGAGCGGCGATCTGCAGATAAAGGTGTTTTTGTTTTTCGCGATTTAGAGGTGAGTATTCCATAATTTATATATTAACATATTGGTATATTGATATATCCATTATAATAATTAAAAGGCATCTGTCAAGAACGAAATCACGGTTTGTGAATCACCAATGAAAATGTCACCACAGAATCACCAGCCGTAGGCGGTAGGGTGGGTTGGATTTTCAACCCATCGTTCCATTACACATCCACTGCCCAAACCACAACCCGTTTCCCCGTCCCAACGTCATGTTGAGCGCAGCGAAACATCTCCCCACTTGCATGCCCTGATACCCAACCAACGAAACCCAATTACCGAATGATCACACCAAATGAAACAAAAAGCATGTTCAAACCCCCTCCAACCAGGATTTACTTTACAAAACAAGCGCTTTCTGTAAAATATCGTTTGTTTTGAAGGTATTACTGTTCTTTCTTATGTAGCTGCTCTAAAGCTTCCTGCACCTGCTGCATTCCCTTGATAGCATCTTTCGACATGGAAAATTCATGACCGCACTTGGGACATTGGATCGATTTCCCTTGCAGAAATTCGCCAGTGTTGATTTCCAGCTTATAGTTGCAGTTGGGGCAATTCAAATGAGATTCTGGTCGTTTCATCACTTAAACCTTCCCTTTCTTTTACTGAGCGGGGAATGAAGAGTATTTTTATCGTTGCTTGAATTATTTATACCATTGTTGATCATTTCGAATCAACCGAATTGTGCATTCCCAACCCGCCGTTCCATTACACATCTGCCCAAACCACAACCTTTTCCCCGTCCCAACGTCATGTTGAGCGCAGCGAAACATCTCACCCTATCTAAATCTCCCCAACCAACAAGTCCCAACTGCCACTCCTGTCAACCAGGTGTAGGATGGCATTCCATTGCCGCCGTAAGCGGTAGGGCGGGTTGGATTTTCAACCCGCCGTTCTCCATTACACATCCACCACCCAAAAGATGCAATCGGAAATTTCTCTGGCGCAACAAGGATATACGATAAAATACATACAATGCATGCTGCACACACACAGCGAATTCTTCAGGGATTTGGCTGCTTTCTACTTATCCTGGGGGGCTGTATTGGATTATTAGGATTGGCAGAATTCTATTGTTTTCCCCTGTTCTCCGCAGGTGGGCGTTTCCATTATGCAGGTTTTGGATTTGGCTCTTTCATGTTCGGAAATATCGTCAGTCAGATCATTGCCTATTCTTTAATTGCAGCGATCTTCATCCCGCTTGGATTAGGGCATATGCAATTGAAGAGTTGGATTGTTCCACTTTCAAAAGTTTTACTCTGGTCATGGCTGGTGGTGGGTGGACCGGTTGCCTTGTTGATCGCTTTCATCCTCCTTGCCAGCAAGAGCCTGACGATTTTTCTAACAGCAGCTGCTCTTCTTTTTTTGGCTTTATCTTATCTGCTCTTCCCTTTTCTTTTCCTGCGGTTCTATAACAAACCGCAGGTCATGCAGATCCTGAAAACACACGATCCTCGTGCGTATTGGATCAGCAACAGACCCATTCCGCTTCTGGTGATGGCGGCGCTGGATCTCTTTTACATAATTGTTCTGCAGATTCTTGTGCTGTTCAATGGCATATTCCCGCTTTTTGGTAATTTTCTGAGTGGTGTGCCAGGAATCCTGGCATTGGAAGCATCCACGTTCATTTTTGCTTTCTTTGCCCGGGCAACACTGAAACGAAAGTTTTGGGCCTGGTGGGGTTCTGTATTATGGTTGGGCATCTTTACCCTGTCGCTCATCGCAACATTTGCGTTAAACACTTACTCCGACCTGTTGTCTGTACTGGCTTTTCCCCCAACTGAAGTGGATATCTTAAAGAACATCCCTCTGCAAGGGTATCATCTGGCTGTCCTGGCTGGCATTCCCCTGGTTGTGACACTGCTGTTGGCAATTCGCTCGCAACATCATCTTGTTGCGGATGTTGATTAGAAAGAAAAGCGTATTGTTGGTCTAACTGCGTTACAACCGGTTTCTATTTTCGAATGTTCTCACTGATGATCCTGATGATTTCCTCGGGCTGCCGCGTGGAAAATGAAAGCTCCTGCACCCAGCCTCTCTTTTTCTTCAATGCCATCACGACCCGTGGATATTCCAGGAAATTGAACGATACGCGATAACGATGGTGCACCATCATAAAATGGATTCCTGCCCCTCCTTTTTCATTAATCATGGGCAAGCGGTCAAGAGAACAGGCTTCAATATTGGTGAAATGTTCACTCCAATGGAAAATGCCAAAAATCAGCTGCAGCGAATCGGAGGTAAATTTGATCTGTAGCGCGCGGTAATTGACCACGTAGAACATAAAAAAGCCGGATATGCAAATAAAGATAATGGAAGGCATGTCCATCCCATTATGAACCTCTCGCCAGAAGAAAAGCGCGAAAAAGATCAGCGCAAGAACCAGGAAGAGCCTTGTAGTGCGCCATGAGGTGAGTTTCTCCGAATAGATCAGATTATTTTTCTTATCCATAGGTATGCTTATTTCTACCTTGCTCCTTTCACCATATACCCGGGAATAAGCGGTATCGTACACGAGAGGCATATAGCCGGTAACCATCCAGTTCACTTTGCAGGAACCGATCCTCCATACTTGTGCGCCAGATCATCAAGATTGCGAGCGTGATGGCAGGCAGAATGGTCCAGTACGAATCCAAAAGTATGGGGGTGGCGAGATAAACCATGATCGTTCCCGCATAGCCGGGATGCCGCATCCATCGATAGGGACCGCTGGAAATGACCTTGTGCCCGCGATCGGTCTGCAGGCGCACGGTATCCGAAAAGAAGCGGTTTTCAACCAACGCATAGGAAGAAAGAATATATCCGGCAATCATGAAGATCAATGCCGTGATCTTCATGGGAGTGGTGAAAGAAGGCGACCAGGCGAACAATTGATCCAATCCTGCCAGGATCATAGCGCCTGTTCCGGCGACACCCAGCAGTATTGTTATCCGTCTGTCCCAATCCTTGGCATTATCATGCTGTAAGAAATGAGCCCTCTCAGCGATGATATCCGGATGTCGTTTCGAAGCCAAAACCCTGCTGCCGATAAAAGCTACTATGCTGAGAAGAGCGTAAATCCATGCTTCCCCCCAGTTCCACCGCTGGGCTATCAAAAGGGGGAGAAATGGAACAACAACAATAAAAAGGAGCAAGAAGAAAATTGTGTGAAAAGAAACAGCTGCTTTTGAATTATCCATCCGTTACCTCCTTATTATTTACGAAAAACAGCAGCCATACTTTAGAAAAAAAGAAAATATCTGGGCACTTTTTCTAAAAAGGCTTTGTATGGAGCGCCATACTGTTCTAAACAGGCTTTTTCTTCCGCCAGAATACCATGATGCTCCAATATCTTTGCGATCAACAGAAACAGCACTGCCATTCCCGAACCAACCGCCATACAAACTCCCAGAACAACAAGCGTGGTCGAGACGATCTGCGGATGGCGGGAGATCCGGTATAGCCCTTTAGTGACCGGTTGATCCAGAGGTGTGTCGCGATAGTTGAAAAGAGAAATGACAATATCGACCAAACCGGTGAGCGAAACACACGATCCGGTCAGGAATATCGCTAATCCCGTTTTCAGCGGAGCGAAGCAGAGGAAGACCAGGCATATCACAGAAGCCAGCTTCCCCAGCCTGAAGTAGACGCGTTGTTTTTTGCTCCAACCTTTTCTATCGAAAAGCCGGGCGAATACTTCTTTTGGCATGGAAAAGAGGAGCATCCATTGGATCGTAAACGCTAAGGTCAGTGGCAGCCATCCACCCAGCCAGACAGGTTCAAATGAGGGAATCCATTCCACATATCACCTCCTGATAACCCAGCTTCAACTCTACTATACCTCATTTCGGAGCGGTAGGGCGACATTCCATTGCCGCCGTAAGCAGTAGGGTGGGTTGGATTTTCAACCCACCACATCCACTGCCCAAACCACAACCCTTTCCCCGTCTCAACGTCATGTTGAGCGCAGCGAAACATCTCTCCCTATCCAAATCTCTCCAACCAATAAGTCGCAACTACTAATTGTCAACCAGGCGTAGGACGTCATTCCATTGCCGCCGCCAACTCCTCACCTGTTTGCAGGGTCTTTCATATGGAACAGACAAATCTCATTGGTACATCACTACATGTATAAAATGATCACAACAGGTATTTTTCATCTTTTTTGTATTTGTTTACATTTTATATAATTTTTGTTATAATGTAAACCAAGGAGTGAAGGAAAAGATGGGTATTGGCAGTCGGATAGAGCTCGCCAGAAAAGCGAATGGATTGAGCATGCGCGCTTTGGCAAAAAAAATGGAAATGAGCGCCATGGCTATTTCGAAATACGAACGCGGCATGATGAATCCCGGTTCGAGGGTGTTGGTTCAATTGGCGCAGGTGTTGCATGTGGATATGGAATATTTTTTCCGTCCTGCACCACAGGTAATTTCATTGGTTATGTATCGCAAACATGCCAATTTGGGTAAAACCCAGCTGGATACACTTCATGCGCAAATTCAGGAATGGCTCGAACGTTACCTGGAGGTCGAATCGTTATTGAATTTCGAGATGGATTCCAAAGCCCTATGGCAAAAATATCCTGCCTCATCTCTTGATGATGTTGAACATATTGCGGATCTTGTCCGTGAGGACTGGGAATTGGGTTTGGATCCCATCGATGATCTTATCCACGTGCTCGAAGCAAAAGGGCTCAAGATCAACTTGATCGAGGGATTTGAGGGATTCGATGCCTGTACTTTTAAGTCTAACTATGCACCCGTTATTGTGGTAAGAAGAGATAATATTCCTGGCGATCGCCAGCGCTTCAGTATTGCTCACGAATTGGGGCATATCCTTCTATACGTCAATGAAGATATGGAAGAAAAGGCTGCTCATCGCTTCGCTGGCGCTTTCCTTTTTCCAAAAGGGAAGGTGTTGCAAGAACTTGGCTCGCATCGCACCCGCTTGAGTCTCAATGAACTCTATATTTTGAAACAAAAGTATGGAATTAGCATGCAGGCAATCATTCACCGCGCTAAAGACCTGGCTATCATCAGTGATAGCTATTATCGCCAGTTTTGTACCATTTTCAGCCAGCAAGGATATCGAAAACATGAACCTGGAGATCAGTTAGTTCAAGAACATCCTGTACGCTTGCAGCAGATGTTGGAAAAACTTCTCGCTGAAGATATTATCTCTCGAGCAAAAGCAAAGGAATTGAACGCTGGTCCACTCCAGAAATTGGGGGGAAATCCACAGGATGTGTTCCAATTCTAAGCTCATTGTGGTTGACACAAGCATTTGGATCGATCTGTTAAATGCCGGATTGGTCGGTTTTAGAACAAAAAGGTCTTGCATTCCAAGAACTTGATCCGCAAGAGATCGTAGCTCTTTACGATCTTTTTCAAGAGCATCGTAACATATCTCTGGTGGATTTGGCTATGTTTAGCGTAGCTCGTAAAGTGGGAGCTATCCTTCTAACAGGAGATAAACATTTGCGGGGTTTTGCCGCATCCGAAATAGAAGTACATGGTCTTCTATGGATCTTGGATGAAATGGTTGACTGTTCAATCCTCGATCCTGCTCATGCAATTTCTAGTATGACCCGTATTCTTCAACTTCCAAACGTTCGTTTACCCCTCAATGAATGTGCTAGCTACATCAACAAGTGGAGAAATAAATAAAGGTCAGCGGTAGCGGTAGGGTGGTTTTCTAACCAATCAATACAATCTCCTCTCCTGCTGGCAGGGTCGGGAGGGGATGCCCCCACCCCAAACATCCTCTCTTTACTCCATTAACAAACCTTACCTTTAATTTTAATGGACATAGGCAAAATTCCATCTAGTTTTATTAAAAAAATTGCAACGAATGAGAAATCCAAGATTCAAAAATTCTGCAAAGTTATCAATTAAGCACTCTAAGGAAAAATCTATGAAATATAACGAATTAATCTGATTTAGCCCTATGATTGAAGTCATAAAGTTGTAATAAATTAATCAGTACCAGTATGAAAAAGCTCAATCGGTGATTTCGTTATATCTAACTTTTGATTGCATGATAGATGTTGCTGATGTATTATCAAAATACCAAAACACACTGAGGAGAACAGCCTAGCCAATTGAATTTGATCTAGTCAAATAATAGGGGAGGTATTATGCAGCAAACATTGGAGGGGTGGGAAAAGTACCTGAGGTCTTACCTTGGGCATATCCGTTTGCTTGGGGAGATTCCTCTGGATGAATCAGAAATCCAATTTATTGGAGATTTGGTTAAGGGTTTGATAAAAACACAAGGATTGACTTACGCGACCAAAGTATTAACAACGGAATATAAGCTGACTTTTGTTAAGTTACTCGCAGCGTATGCATCAATCAATATTGCACAAGGTTTCTGGGATACTTTCAGCCAATCCATTGGCATTCAAAATAAACACCAATTGTACAACCATGAATGGCACAAATTATTTATTTCGATCATCAGTGGACTTGGTCTAGAGACATTTAATTATCCTGGTGCAGACATTTATGTAACTTCTATAAGAATTCATGGGGGCATCCCTGCATATTCACTACCCGATTTTTTTGAGTATATGCTTCTGCCATCTGTAGAAAAAAACTATTGGCGGGATCTTCCGGCTGAAGAATTCATCCTGAAAGCGCTCTCTGGTGAATTTCGATATTATGGCGATCAGACGGTCATCAATTTCTTTGAATACAGTGGCCCTGTTGGTATTGATTACCTAAAAGCTTCGCAGCAGATGGTTAGGAATTTCAAGGAAAAAGGATATTTTGATCCCACACCTGGGATGAGTTTGCCAGCCTATGTGGTGGATGACTATGAGCAGTTTTTACAAAGGAAAGTGGAAGAAAAGCTAGGTGAAAGCGCTCCCAGAGTTTTTTTTGATTTTTATGAAAAATCAATCACAGTCGCCTTTCCTAAATTATTCATTTCACCAAATCTGGTAGACAATGATTTATTATGGAAAATATTCATTCCATCATCTGGTTTCAAAGAAGAAATTCCTGTTCGCTTAATTAGAGCGGGAATAAATATCTTTGCTTCAGAAGATCAGTTTCAGATTAAAGAACCAACTGAGGAAATAATACTGTCTCTGATAAGCAAGGGGAAAGCCAATCAGGGAGAAACGATGCATCGCTTTTGGAAAATACCAGTTTTCCCTGGCGATGGAAAATCGCCTTTGGTCATTTGGCAAAATATACAGGAGCAGCCAACCCTGCTTCACTGGTGCCAAAAAATACCAGCAGAGATGATGGCTGTTATGCTCCCCACGGAATGCAATATCTATGTAAATGGGGAAGAAAAACGTCTGGGGGAATTTAGCCAGCTTCAAGATGCTTTCTCGGATTGGAAACTTGAAGTTTGGGATTTTACAAATGCTAATTATATATTGGTTGAAAGGGATAATGATTTTCCATGGCCAGCAATTCCAATAAAAGCAAAGCCTCCAGAAATTGCTTTTGTAGATTGTGTGCCTTTTTCTAGGGATAAGGACCCGGACGGATCATTGTTATTTGTGAATCAAATTCCTTCCTTGCAGTTTCCAATACAAAAGGATTCAACAAACCTCGATAAATGGAGAGTTACGCTTGTATCCGAGGGAATTGAACATTCGCTAAATGTAACTTTTACACTTGAGGAAGTGCGCGAACAAATAAGTTTCATTGAAAGTCATTCCATTTTAGATATAAGAGAATATTTCAAGAAATCACCGGTAATTGGCACTTATAAGGCTGAAATAAAAGGGCCTTTTGGCTTTGAACAAATTTTAAAATTTCGCCTATGGCCCAATCTGATAATACTACAATTTCCAAATACTATTGAAGACAAAATAGATTTCACCATTGTATCTACCTTGGATTTTGAATGTGAAAGCCAAACGGAAGAAAAGAATATATCAATAGAAAAAACTGTTGGGTTATACAAGGTCAGTGCTCCTTCATCAGTTGAACGGATTGATCTATATCTGACAACGCGAACGAAGACTGGAATACCTGTTCGTGTACCTATATATTTTTCTATACCCGGCGCAAAATGGATTGTGGGGGGAATAAGCACAATAGCCCAGATGGTAGAGGAATGGCATCATCATGAATTTTCAATTGCATTGGATCTACTCTTGCAGGTACAACAGCCTTGCTTGCACCTCAAGGTATATGGGCAGGAAGTGGATTGTGGAAAAAGTCGATTGATTCTTTGCGATCCTACGCAGCCCGAAAGCGAAATTCAATTAATTAATCCTAACAGAAACATTATGGACGCGCAGACCATGGTTTTCGACTTATCTGGAATAAAAAACAACCTTGAATATTTCAAAGAAATTTCTATCTTTCAGCTTAAAGCAGAAATAAGCTGTGTTCATAAGAAAAACCCAGTAGTTATATCACTGGTTGCTATCAAAAGGGCATTACAAATTACCTGTGTTGACCTAGCTGAACTGAATAGAGGCGAGTTGCGTTATCAGCTTACATGGAAAGAAGATTACTCTTTGAGAAATCGAAGGGCTGTCATCTGGTCTGTATGGCAGCCATGGGCTGATTCAATCGAACTCAAGATTCCAGATGACGCAAAAGGGATGTATGAATTTAGTGGTTTTTCACTTCCGCCTTCTTATTATCGCGTTGCTTTTTACACAGCATATCCTTGGGAAGAGAGAAGAAAGGATATCCCTCTGGATAGCTTTCATGATGTTAAAAAGGTTAATGCACATGAGAAACTTAAAAAAATTACCCAAAAGCTTGATAATGAAGGGGAGGATAATTTCTTGCTGCATTTTACCCTCGCCTGCATTTATTACTCCGAGAGTGATGAGGGGAATTTTCAACACGAGATAACCTGGTGTAGGCAACATCTTAATCATGCTTCGATTTCAAAGGCGATTAGTTTCTACGATTGGTTAGGTTCTTCAGATCCATTAACCCAAAAAGCAACTGCCATGAAAATGCGGCAGCCGGAAATGTTAGAGGTTTTATTTAATAATTTTAGAAAAGACAATCCAATTAGAAAGCGATATATTCAAATTCTAACCACAATAAAAATTGATCTTCAAAATATAAATATTGCCTGGTTATTGTTAGAAAACTCAAATGATCCTATGCTGGAGTTCCGCAGTTTCAATTCATTATTGAGAAATGAAAATCAGGAGATCATTGGTGTAACTTTAGATTGGATTGACAAAGGCCGATTAAGCATCGGGAATGCGATTGAGATTTTAGTAGAGAATCTAAATTTTGCTTTAGATCAATTAGAAATACATAAATCACAAAACCCCATAGCGAATGTGCTCATTAAGAAGATATTAGACCAATGTGGCGATTTGGATGGGTACATAAAAAGGGGGTACTTTATTGAAACAGAAGTGGGCACCGGTACAATTGTTAACATAATGGAGAATAATAGTAAGGTAATTGATTACCTTAGAGAAGGGTCAAAGCAAGGAGTATTAGTTGTAGCATTACATGATGATATATCAAACGAGATAGTTGAGATTGACCTAGAAAAAAGGACTATCCATTTTTTAGATGCTGAGCGACTGTTCATCTGCACAAAATGCAATCAATTCGTATCGGCATATCAGGAAAAAGTAATAAATGAGCATAACAAAATGTCTCATGGAGGTATTAGCCCAGCATTTAGGCAAATTCATTCTTCTATTTTAGATTTAGAGAATGACCCAATAATTAGGTGTAATAAGTTTAGCTAAAATCAAATATTAAATATTATAGAGGAAAAATCAATGGCTATTCATCCAATAAAAACAACCGAAAAGATAAAACAGGATTATTTTAGTTATTTGCAAACGATAAAACCATTTAAAGAAAAGTGGCTGCGAGATGAATTTGGAGAAGCAATTCACGAACCGGATATGTTGGTTAAAGGCCCAATTTTGGAAATATCACTGCCGTATAAAAAGGGAGCCACACTTGATGATCTTTTAAATGAAGGATTACTGTCAAGCGAATTTAATAAATTAAATACCGATGAGCTACCCTTAGATAGAGATTTATTCGTTCATCAAGAGAAAGCTATAAGAAAAATACTTGATAACCGCAGCGTGGTTATTGCGACCGGCACAGGCAGCGGTAAAACTGAGGCATTCCTGATACCAATCTTGAATTATCTCATGCGAGAACAAGAAGCTGGCACGCTCTCAAAACCTGGTGTCAGAGCACTTCTACTTTATCCTATGAACGCATTGGCGAATGATCAAATTAAGCGTTTAAGAAAATTGTTGAAGAACTACCCAAAGATCACCTTTGGCCGCTATGTAGGTGAAACGGAGTACAAAAAAGACAAAGCCAAAGAAGTATTTGCAGTTAATTATCCTGAAGAGCAACCTCCATTACCCAATGAATTATTAAGCCGGGAAGAAATGCAGGAAACCCCTCCTCATATTCTATTAACGAACTATGCCATGCTTGAGTATCTGTTGCTAAGACCAGACGATTCTCCATTGTTTGATGGTCCAACTGGTAAATTCTGGCATTTTATTGTCCTAGATGAAGCACATGTATATGATGGGGCAAATGCCACGGAAATTGCAATGCTACTCCGGAGATTATCCGATCGGATTATCCACTCACAATATGGTCGATTGCAGACTATCGCGACAAGCGCAACTTTAGGAGGAGGAAAAAAAGATTTCCCTTTGATCGCTGAATTTGCCACACACTTATTTAATAATCCTATTGTCTGGGATGACAATAGTCCGGATCTACAAGATGTCATTGAAGCTGAAAGAATACCAATTAATGAACTGGGGGAAATTTGGGGAAAAGGGGATGGAGTCTTTTACAGTGAGGTCAATCATATTTTGGATGAAGTAAAAGCTAATGTCCAAACAAATGGTGTAGGTTATCAAAAAATAATCAATCTCTGTAGAAATTCCAAGATACCTGAAGAAGTAATCAACAATGCAATTGCTGATGCGAATTTAGAACCGGATGATTTAACTGCTAGATTTCTTTTTAATATTTTAAAAGGTGACCAAAATATTCATTTGATACTTTCAACACTTGAAAAGAATATTGGAGAGGAACATCTAGATCTTCACGCTAATCCCTCATTATTAACTGAGATTGCAGAAAAAATATTTGAAAGCGATCAAAACAGTAACCAAAAAACAATAATTGATTTGATTAATCTTTCAGTATTTGCCAGGAAAAATGGTGAGGATTTGCCTTTGCTTCCTGCTAGATATCATCTTTTTGCACGTGCGTTGGAAGGCGCTTTTATTTGTCTAAATGAAGATGCACATAAGGATGAAAATGGCATTGCTTCCAAGAGGCTCTTCCTGAAAAGGCAGAAATATTGCCCCCATTGTGGTAGTCGCGTATTCGAAATTGCAAATTGTACGCGTTGCGGAACCACTTACTTGATTGGTGATGAAAAATCTGGGGTTGAGCTTGATAAATCTGAATTTGAGAACCATCAATTAGATCATAACTTTGACTACCTTACTCAATCCAGCGCGTTGTATGTTGCGGTAGTTGCTGAGCACACCAATTATTATTTACTGGGGAAAGAATATCACGATCCAGATGAGGATGAGATAATTGCGGGAGAAGAAAATGCTCCTGACCTAATCAATGATAATTATGAATATGAGGCAAAACTACTTTGCCCCGATTGTGGCCAAATACAAAACTCCGGACCAAAAAAATGCCAATGTGCAAGTAATTTAATCCCTATTTTTAAAATAGATATTGGACGCAAGAAAACCCTTCGCCATTGCGTCAGTTGCTCTACGAGAGCAAGTGGCGGAGTCATATTCCGATTCTTAACCAGCCAGGATGCCCCCGTATCCATTATTGCCGATGCTTTATATCAAGAGTTGCTACCAGCACGAGAGCAACAAGAAGAAAACCAGGGACACGGTAGAAAGTTACTCTTATTTACTGACAGCCGCCAAAATGCGGCTTTCTTCGCGCCATACATTGAGAGAGCGCACAAGAAAATTTTACGTCGTCGTGTCCTTTTGAAAACCATCATGGAGGATGAACAGGCAAAACAAGGCGATTTTGGATCTGAAGATATTTTACCTCGATTGCTCCAACAGGCTAATAGAGCAGGTTTGTTTAGCCTCGATGATACAATTGACCAGCAGAAAAGAAAAATGGCAGTTTGGTTGATGCAAGAATTTTCGCCGTTGGATCGAAGAATCTCTTTAGAGGGTTTAGGGTTGATCCGATTCGCGCCTATTTTTCCTGAAGGATGGACACCCCCAACTTTTTTGGAAGATGAGCCATGGGAATTTAATAAGAGTGAGTCAGAAATTCTTATTGTGAATCTTCTAAATACTCTAAGATTTCAAGGCGCAATCTCATTTATATTTCAAGATGTTGTCGATCTAATCAAAGAATTTCAAGAAGAATTCTCTCCGAGATTAAAGTATTTCTATTTTAGGCATCAAGATAGTAATCAAAGAAAAGGAATCTTTAGTTGGATGCCATCTGAGGGTTATAGCAACGCGAGATTGGATTATTTATTAAAAATTTTAGAGAATAAGGGTAGTCATGGAAAGAATAACAAAAAAATTTGCCTTCAACTTTTAGACAACTTGGGTAAGTACTTAACAAAAAATCAAGATATTGCTAATTCTTTCCTTCAGACAATTACGATGCCTCAAGAAGGCGTTGTATATCGGCTAAATCACAAATTCTGGCATATTTTCCCTAATATTTCATTACCAAATAATTGGATGATTTGTGAAAAATGTCTAAATATCACTTATGGCTCAATTGCTGATACATGCACTACCTATGGTTGTAACGAAAAATTAGTTCACATCAACCAATATGCAGATATTCTGCAATCCAACATTTACCGCAAGAAATATCAAAGTGATAATATTGTCCCAATGACCACAGAGGAACATACCGCTCAATGGAAATCTCAAAAGGCGGCTGAGGTCCAAAATAAATTTATTCGAGGAGATATTAACCTACTAAGTTGCTCAACAACATTTGAGTTAGGAGTTGATATTGGTGATCTACAAGCTGTGATGTTAAGAAATATGCCGCCTACAACCGCCAACTACATACAAAGAGCTGGGCGCGCAGGGCGGCGGACTGATTCTGCAGCTTTTGTCACAACTTACGCCCAAAGGCAATCTCATGATCTCACACATTTTGACAATCCAACAAAAATGGTGTCTGGAAAAATCAAACCACCAAGTGCAAATCTTAATAATGGAAAAATAATTGATCGGCATATTAGATCTGTAGCATATGCCTCATTTGCCCGCTGGGCAGATGAGAAGTTTGATAGAAAGTTTAAGTTTGTAAGCGATTTCTTCTTCCCTGATATGCCGCCAACTGGTTGTGATTTGTTTCGTGAATATTTAAATTCAAAACCAAAAGAGTTGGAGGAAGCGCTTGTTCGAATATTGCCGCAACAAAAACTTAGAGATGCAGGAATTGCTGATTGGACATGGATAAAAAAGATTTTTAGTGAAGAAGGCAATGGTTTTCTAGATAAAGCTGAAAATGATTTGACACAAGAGGTGAATGCTTTCAAACAATTACAGAAGGAAGCAGCTGACAGAGAAAATTATTCGGAGGCGAAGAAATATCAAGGTATTGTAAGGCAAATATTAAGTAGAGAGATTTTAGGATACTTGGGTTCAAGAAATGTACTCCCCAAATATGGTTTCCCGATTGATGTTGTGGAACTCAAGACGAATCATTTAATTGGGATTAATTTTGCCAATGATATTGAGTTGGCTAGAGATTTAAGGATTGCAGTATCCGAATTTGCTCCTGGTGGCGAAGTAATTGCTGCAAAAAAAGTGTGGCATAGTGGAGGTATTCGCTTGCTGCCAGGTAAACAATTGGAGAGATTTAATTTTGCAATTTGTAATAAATGCCAGAGATTTCACTATAGCCCAAATGAGCTTCCATCCGTTTGTGACTGTGGTGAAATTATTTCGGATTCAAAAATAAAAGGAGTATTTGTTATTCCAGAAAATGGTTTTATTGCAATTAATGAAATTGGTACACCTGGAGAGGAAACGCCACAAAGAACTTATACCTCCAGCATTTTTTTTGCCAACTATCACCTACCAGATTCATCAGATATAGTAGTGAAAGATTTAGAACTTGATCAAACTTTAACAACTTCTACAATTCAGGCTTATAAAAGAGTGTCACCTAATGGTTGGCTTGCTCTGGTTAACGATGGTTATGGAAGGGGTTTCAATCTTTGCAATGTTTGTGGTTGGTCAGAACCAGTTCCTCTTGGTCCAGGGTTCAAGTTGAGCACCCACAAGGATCCACTAACAGGAAGAATATGTGGTAATAAAAATTTAGACCGTATAAATATAGGTCATCATTTCATGACTGATGTGCTTGAAATTCAGTTAAGTGGGAATAACCCACTTTTACATAATTCCTCTGCAATGATTTCTCTTTTATACGCATTACTTGATGGCGCAAGTGAGGCAATAGGAATCAGGAGAAATGATATTGAAGGAACTTTCTATTATCAGTCATATGGAGAACCACTTTCGTTGATTATTTATGACAATGTTCCTGGTGGAGCTGGGCATGTTGAACGCATCTATGAGAAATTGAATGAAAGTGCAATAATCGCGTTGGAGAAATTAAGTCATTGTGAATGTGGAAAGGACACAAGTTGTTATAATTGTTTACGCAATTACCAAAACCAACGTTTCCATGATATCTTGCAGAGAGGTATGGCAGAAGATATTTTATCAATCATGCTAAATAAATAAGAATGCCATATCAAAATGGTTATTTAATAAGATTTGAACGATCTACCAATTTAAACTGAGTAAATCATGTTTTTTGCCAAAACAAGGGGTAGATTATTTTACAAAAGTAGAAAGTAAAAAACTATATTTATCAAATTTTTTCAGGAAAGGTCTCCATGCGTGAGATATCTAATCTACTTTTTAGAATTTGGTTTAATAATTCTGATGATTTTATAAAAAATAAGAAGAGAGGTCTTTATTTTTATCCAAATTTCTTTCGCTCCAACTGAAATTGAGGTTCGCATTTTGAATAAGTACAGTAATATCAGTTCTGTTCCTCGAGCAACACAGAGAATAATTCATAGTTTTTTTTTGGGGGGGGTTAATCACTAAGAATAGGAATGGGCAAGATTATACAAGGTCAAAGTTTTCATTGGATAATTATAGCTTATTTGCCATTCAGCCAGATTTGTGTTTACTGGCCAAAAAAAATCTTTGTAGTTACATGTTGAAGATTAAATAATTCATTGAAATAATAATCAAACTTGAGAATACTACTTGTTATTTGTGTTTCTACATGTATATAATAAACCATCTTATTATTCCAATCATGAAGGGAGGAAACGTATGCCAACCACCGAAATTAATATTGTTAAAGAAAAATGGTTTTCTATTTGTGAATCTTTTTGTTCAGAAAAAAAAGTTTTTTCTAGGATAATTGATGAAAGTAAGAGCTCACTTCCATATCGGAGTATTTTCGATCAAGATCGCGATCGCATACTTTATTCAAAGATATTTCGCAGGATGAATGGAAAAACACAAATTTTTATACCTAATACGCATGATTATGTCAGGACTAGATTAACCCACTCTTTAGAGGTCAACCAAATTGCCAAGTCTATCGCAAAAGGTTTGGGATTGAATATTTCCCTTGTTGAAGCGATTGCATTGGGTCATGATGTCGGACATACGCCCTTTGGTCACGCAGGAGAATATGAGTTAAACCGCATTATGAATAATTGTGCGGATGGCATTACGAATGGATTTCCCTTATTAGATTCTTCTGAAAGAGGATTTAAACACAATTTTCAATCGGTTAGAGCATTGTCCAGCTTAGCGACAATCTACGAAAAAAATGGGTTGGATTTAAGTTATTTTACTTTATGGGGTATTTTAAATCACACAAGTAAAGTTTCAAAGCCTTGTAGATATTTTCTAGAACAAGAACTCGAAGTTGATAAGACTGAGGAGTATTGTATACATAAATCCAAATACAGACCATGTGCAAGTTCAGGTAAATTAGATTTGGGTTATTACTCTAATCTAGAATCTAAATTTTGTCATTTTAAAAGGAACAAACCTAGTTGGTCTTTTGAAGGAATCGTAGTAAATATAGCAGACGAGATAGCGCAGTTTCATCACGATATCGAAGATAGTATCTATATGAATATCATTAGTCTGGATGAAGCTACTAACTATATCAAGAAATGCTTTGATGAATATATTCAAGATATTCAGGATGAGACAGTTCAAGATGAATATAATCGTTTAATGGATTGTATTAAAACTGCGAAAACTGATGTCTCGTTTATGTCCTATTCCTCAAAAATGATAATCAACTTTTTAGTAAATAATTTAGTAATTTCCTCAAGAAAAAATCTTCTTGAATTTGCTGACGAAAAAGGAATTACTTCGCATAAGGATTTCATAGAATATTATGAACACGCTGATGTTAAGACATTGTTTGATAAGGACGAATCAAAAGTTGAAGATGACGCTTTGCTCAATGTCGAAAATAATAGATTTATCTGTTTTTCCAATGCTATGAAAGATCCAATTAACGATTTGAAGAAGACTTTCTACAATAGAGTAATCCATTCAGAAGAAGTTCAAAAACTTAATAATCTAGGTGAAAGAATCATCTATGGTTTATTTTATGCTCTTTATGAAAACCCCAGATTATTACCTGATAAAACTGTTCTGTTATTGGCAAATAGATATGAGGGAATACCTGAATTTAGAAAAGCTATTGAAATTTATCAGGACAAGAAATATAAAAAAAGAAATGCCTATGATTCAAAAATGAAGGAATCCTTCGGTGAAATAAGAAATCATATAAACATCATTAAATCAACGTTAGAGAATAAGAAAATACTAATGCGAACAATCTGTGATCATATTTCAGGAATGACAGATGGATATGCTTTAAATCTTCATCGTGAAATTTATGGCTCAAATTTCAAATTTTGATAATATTACCACTTGCACTTTTACACATTGCCTCTCCCTTATCCCCAACTCCTCCCCCACCTCGTGCAGCGCTTCCAGTTGGCGTGAGAGCACTACTTATGTTGTCCCTTCATGGAAACTTACTATTAAGCCACAAATCTAATTGCGTATCACTTTATGCAGTAAGCGATACACTAGAATGTTATCTGATCAGTCGGTATAACGCATCAAATACCAGTATTTCAGGTGAGCGTCCGGAATGCTCCTGTAATACAGACAATACTTTTTCATTTTTTAACTTCGCAATCATGCGGTGAGCGCTGTTAGCTTCCACTCCAGAGAAGTTAATGAGATCAGATCGTTTCACAATTGGTGTGATAAATAAAGTGTCTAATACTTGCAATGCGCTTGGTGACTTTGTGATTTCAACGATCTTTTTTCTCATTTCGTCATATAAATCAAGTACTTGCTTCGCTTTTTCGGCATTCCGTTTTGCTTGAACAGCAACAGCCTGTAGAAAAAAGAATATCCATTCTTCCCAATCTTTCAGTTCAGAAATTCTACGTAGATTATGAATGTATTGATCGCGATTCTCATCAAAGTATTCACTGATATAAAAAGATGGAGAAGATATTCTGTCTTTACACCACAAATAGAGTGGAATAAGAATTCGTCCGGTTCGTCCGTTACCATCATAAAATGGATGAATGACTTCAAACTGGGCATGCATAATCGCCGTTTGAATTAATTCTTCCTGGTCTTTTATATTCATAAAATCAACCAGATTGTTTAAATATGCTTTCAATCCAAGCGGTTCTGGAGGCACATAGGTCGCTTCGTCCATTGTGCAACCCTGCGGTCCGACCCATACTTGCTCTTTCCGTATTTCACCGGGATGCTTATCTTTCCCCCTGACACCTTGCATCAATTCTTTCTGTATAGCACAGATCAGGGTGAGATTGAATGTCATTCCCTTCTTTAGCCAATCCCTGGCTAATCTGGTAGCTTGGCGGTAGTTGAGCACCTCAATGATGTCATGCTGCTTTGAAATACTTTCCGGCTTTAGATCAACCTCGAATTTTAAAACCTCGTCAATGGTTGTTACCGTCCCTTCAATTCGAGAAGAAAGTACGGCCTCCTTGGTTTCCAGTGGAGTCAAAAATATTGAAGGATTGACGATCGCCTCTAAAATTCCGTTGTAATAAGCCAAAGCTGCACTGGCTTCACTCACTTTTTTCGTTATCTTGTACCAATTAATGGATGCTAAATCGATGGGTAGCTTTTCAGGGGTATAAGGTTCCATTATGTTATTCACTCTGTTTTTATGTTTGTGTATCACTTATGACACATAAATCACTTTATGTATCACATTATACATTAAGTGATACATAAAATTCATCTTGTTTTCATGCTCATTGATAGATCATAGCCAGTTGTAGTCTAAACCTAAAATCCGCCACTCTCCCTCACCCCTCACTTGATCCCCAATTCCTCCCCCACCTCGTGCAGTGCCTGCCTCAGCGCCTCCTGCACCGTTTGTTCCCCGCTCAGATCTTCCGACTTCATATACTCCTCCAGCCCCGACATCCTCAGCACGTACATGGCTGCCTTCAGCCGCAGTTGCCCGTTCTCGCCCTCCAGCGTCTCCCGCACCACCTCGATCGCTTCCTCCACCAGCTCTTCCAGTTGGTGCGAGTGCACCTCCCGCAGCATGCGGCGCCGTTCTTTCAGCGTCCGGATGAACAGCACGTCATGATTGCGCCAGGTGTTCACCCACTGCCGGCTCACCCCCACCCGCTCCGCCACCTCGCTGTCGTTCAACCCCTTCAGCATCAGTTCGATGGCGTTTTCTTGTTTTTCACTCAACGAATCGTCTTCGCTCATCCTGCCCCTTTGTCATCCCCCATTCATTATAGGGCTTCCTGCTCCTCCTGCAACCTGTCAATACCGGAACCCCTCCTTCGTTCCTCAGGATCCAATCCCCGCTTGCACCCCATTTGCTGTCAACTTTTGTCAAGTTTTGTCAACTCCCCCCATCAAAAAAGCAACCGTCCTCATCCGGAGGGCTGCTTCCATACACTTTTTCCCTACTTCTCGAACTGCACTTGCCAGTCCGCCCCGAAGCCTATGCCGTATTGTTGGCAGAAGCTGCCCTGGTTCACCGCCAGCCCGATGCGCATCAGTTCATTGTTGTAGATGATCGGCTCGCCCCTGGCAACAAAGCCGAAGGACTGCTGGAACAGCACCCGCTCCGCGAACACCACCTCTCCCGCATGCCGGATGGTCAGCAGTAACCTATCCCCATAATTGAAGCCCGCCTGCGTGAAGAGCTCCAAGGGGATGTTGCTCCACAGGTTGCCGAAGTTGGGGTCGTTGATCTCAAAGATGCCGCGCACCTTCCCTTGCTCCATTTGCGGCTCCATGATCGGCAGGCACACGATCTCCTCCACCGGGTATGCCGCCCCCACTCCTTCAAAATCGATCATGCCGCTCGCCAGCCGCGCGGCGCAGTAGCCGAACAGGTCGCGCCCGTGAAACACGCTGGTGCGTTCGGTGCCCTTGCCCACCAGCCGGTTGACCCGCTCATCGATCTCGCGCACCGCCCTGATGCCCACCCACTGCTTCAGGTGCGTCAGCGAGCCGTTATCGGGCGTGACCACCGTGTAGCCATCCGCCGTCAGCGCCACACAAGCGCGCCGCGCGGTGCCCACCCCGGGGTCCACTACCGAAACAAAGATGGTGCCCTTGGGCCAGAAGCGCATGGATTGGTACAGCCGGTAAGAGGCACTCCACACATCATATTGCGGGATCTCATGTGTACCGTCCATGATCTCCAGCTCGCGATCCACGCTCTTGACCACGCCATACATGGCGCATACCGCCCCTTCTTTATAGGTGAAATCGGTTTGGAATACCAGGATGGGTTTTTGCATGGCTTGCTCCTAGATAAAGGGATTGTAAAAACGGCTGTGGTTGAGGAAAGCCGATACGCACAGCGAGCCGCCGAAGATCAGCGCCGAAAGCAGCATCGCCAGATAATCGTCGCGGCTGAATTTCTTGGCGGTGTACCAGGTGCGCTGCTTGCCTTTGCCGAAGCCGCGCAGGTCCATGGCGTTGCTGATCAGCTCGATGCGCTCGAGCGTCGAGAAGATCAGCGGGATCACGATCAGCAGCGCGTTCTTGAAACGGTCCATGAACTTGGCTTTGTGCGACAGGTCCAGCCCGCGCGCCTGCTGCGCTAGGCTGATATCGCGGTAGTCGCGCTGGATGTCGGGGAAGTAGCGCAGCGTGAGCGCCACCGCATACGAAGCTTTGTAGTGCACACCCACCCCGCTCAGCGAGGAGGCGAACTCGCTCGGGTCGGTGGTCAGCAGAAAGATCATGCCCAGCGGGATGACGGAAGCGTATTTGAACAGCTTGGTGACCTGGTACAGCAGTTGCTCCTGGGTCAGATACACGTGCCCGAACAGCTTCACGATCTCATGCCGCGTGCCGTAGATCTCCACCCCGAATTCGGGGGCGAAGAAGAACGAGATGATGGCATTGGTGACGATGAAGATCAGCACATAGATGATCATGCTGCGGATCTGCGCATAGCGGATGCGCGACACCCACAGCACCACGATCGAGAACAGCATCACCAGCAGCACCACGCGCAGGTCATAGGAATACATCACCGCAAAGGTCAGGAACAGGAAGCAGATCAGCTTGGTCAGCCCCGACAGGCGGTGGATGGGGGTATCCACCGAGTTATACGAGAACAGCTTCATCTTGATGCTCATCGGTTCTTCAGTTTCCTTTCATAGTCGATAAAGCCCTGCACGAAAGCCGTGCCATCCGCGATATCCGCCATGTGCGCCAGGTTGAAGAGCGAGGTCTCCTTCAGGTTGGCTTCTTCGATGACCTGCGGGTCGGTCAGCACAAAAGCAGCCGCGGTGTCGGCGATCAGCTTGCCACCCGCCAGCACGATAGCCCGTGGGGTGTATTCGAGCATCAGGTGCATGTCATGCGTGATCAGGATGATGGTGACGCCCAGCTTGTTGATCTCCACCAGGAATTCCATGATGTCGGTGTAATGCCGGTAGTCCTGCCCGGCGGTCGGTTCATCCAGGATCAGGATGTGCGGGTCCAGCACCAAAATGGAGGCGATGGTGACGCGCTTCTTCTGCCCGTAGCTGAGAGCCGAGATCGGCCATTCGATGAAGGGCGCCAGCCCGCATATCTTCAGCACCTTCTCCACGCGCGGGGTGATCTCTTCTTCGGGCACATTGCGCAGGCGCAGCCCCAGCGCCACCTCGTCGTAGATCATGGCTTTCGAGATCATCTGGTTGGGGTTCTGCATCACCAGCCCGATCAGCTCGGCGCGTTCCTTGATGGTCTTGTCGCGCATATCCTCCCCGCGATAGCGGATGATGCCCTGATCTTCCTTCTCGAAACCGCATAGCAGTTTGGAGAGGGTCGATTTGCCGGCGCCGTTCTTGCCCACCAGCGAGACCATCTCGCCCTCGCGGATGTCGAAGTTGATATCCTGCAGCACCGGACGCACCCCATCATAAGAGAAGGAGATATGCTCCATGCTGATGATGGAGGGGTGGGGGTTGCGGGGCGGGGCGGGTTGGATGGCTTTATACCAGGCGCGCACTTGCGCGCCGGCGGAATTGGTTTTGAGGGTGGTGATATAGCCGGGCTGCATATCACAGGTCACGCTGGCGCCGGCATATTTGAGGGCAGTGATGTAGAGCGGTTCACGGATGCCGTTCTGGCGCAGCAGGTCCGAACACACCAGATCATGTGCGCTCAGGTCAGCCACGATGCGTCCCTCGTTGAGCATGATCACGCGATCCACATCGCGGTGCAGCACGTCTTCCAGGCGGTGCTCGATGATGAGAACCGTCTTGCTGGCATCGCAGTGGATGTCATCGATGATCTCGATGGCTTTCTTGCCGGTGGCGGGGTCGAGGTTAGCCAGCGGTTCGTCGAACAGCAGGATGTCGACCTCGTCGATCATCACCCCCGCCAGCGAGGTGCGCTGTTTTTGCCCGCCCGAAAGTTCAAAAGGCGAAGAGCCCAGCAGCTCGTGCATATCCACCATCTCTGCCACCTTGTGCACACGTTCATGCATGGCATCGTGCTGGATGCAGTCATTCTCCAGGGCGAAGGCGATATCTTCCCCGGCGGTCAGCCCCACGAACTGCCCGTCGGAATCCTGCAGCACGGTGCCCACCATCTTGGAGAGTTCGAAAATGTTGAGCTGGCGCGTATCACGCCCATGAATGGTCAGGCTGCCGCTGATCTCGCCCTTGTAAGCGAAGGGGATCAAGCCGTTGATGCAGTGCCCCAGGGTGCTCTTGCCGCTGCCGCTGGGTCCGATGATCAGGATCTTCTCCCCGGGGTAGATCTTGAGGTTGATGTCGTGCAGCGTGGGCTCTGCCTGGCTGTAGTACTGAAAGGTAAAATGATCGAAATTGATGATAGCTTGTTTTTCCATAAATGATCGAGCCGTTCCGGCGCGGCAGGTTGCGGATGGCATCCGCCCCATGCACACACGCTGTGTTGAGATAGGGGCCGGCGCTGCTGCCCGCCCGAGGGATAGTATAACAATGTTTCGCGCCGGCGGGGTGGGTGTTTTGTACCCGAAAAAGGGGAGGAGTGATCCACCCACGGCGCACAAAGCAGATGGCTGCCTCCACTCGGGGGCAGCCACCTTTAGCCTTCAGGATCTTCGAGTTGGATAACTCAAAGGGGGAAAAGGCGGGTTTACTTCTTTGCCAGGCTGCCCTTCTTGGTGCGGGTGGCGGCGTAGGCGATCAGCAGCAGGGTGCCGATCACGCCGGCGCTGACGATGTTCATGATGGCAGCGGTGATGCCCTGAGTGAAGACTAGGTTGACGGGTTCCTGGTAGATCAGGATATCGAGTACCGGGGCGACCACCACCCAGGCGACCAGATTACCGATGATCTGGATCAGGTTGAAGGTCAGGATGTCTTTGCCCTTGAATTCGCCCTCTTCCACTTTGGTGCGGTTGAAAGCGAAACCGAAGATGAAACCGGAGACGCCGGAGGCGATCACCCAGCTCCACCACGGGGAACCATATTGCACGGCATCGCTGAGGGCGTGCCCGATGAAAGAGATCAGGGCGCCGGCGATCGGTCCGAACAGGGTGGCGAAGAAAGCGCTCAACCCGTAAGCGGTCTGGAAGCTGGTCTCAGGGACGGGTGAGGGGATTTTGACATACATGAATAAGAGCATAAAGATTGCGGCTCCAAGTCCGGTGGCAACAATGGTTTTGGTATTGATCTTGAACATTTTTATTTCTCCTATAGATATGAATTATCTTTGGTTGACCTGACGGGGTTGGGCAGATATTGAAAATGATTTAAGATGAATTTGGGGGCTGCCCGGGGTTCCGTCCGTTTGGCTGGCTGCACCAGCCCGAACATGATGTGATTGACCTGATTCGATATATCCTCCTTCATTGAATTTGGTAACCGGGTTTGCACCGGCATGCCACATCTTCCGTATTGATAACCCCGCAGCACCGGCATGGTTTCCCGCGCAGGGTCACCAGGGTTAAGCACATTCTACTAAATCATGCCAAGGGAATCAATATTGAAAAGCGCAAAAATGGATGAGGAATGGAATAACAAGAAGAATAATGTTGATTGGTTTAACGACGCATTGTGAGGTTTCGATGAAGACGGCAGGTCGGTATCTCTAGGTAGCCATAGTGAGATCCCTCGCATGAACTCGGGATGACGTAAAGATCAGGGTTAGGGCATATTGACGGGCAGGGCATATAAAAAGAACGGGCACCCGCCCGTTCTGGTGTTGGCTAGAGTTTGGCTTCCATTTCCGCGATCTTGGCTTCCATGGTATCCACCACCTTGCCCAGGGTGGCGGCGTCAAAAGCCAGCTTGGCGCCGGCAGTCTGGTAAAGTTGCGGCAGGGTAACCGTGCCGCCCAGTTTGAGCGCATTGTGGTACATTTCTACGGCAGCAGCTTGATCCTGCAGGGCATTCAGCCACACCTGCCCGGCGCCCAATTGCGCCACACCGTATTCGATGTAGTAGAAGGGCACCTGGTGGATGTGGTGTTTGCGGTGCCAGCCGGTCTTCTTGATCTCTTCGTAGCCGCTCCAATCCAGATACGGGCGGAAGCGATCTTCGAGTGCAGCCCATTGGGCATCGCAGGCAGCCGGGTCCATCCCGCCTTCGGGATTCTCATACGCCCAGTGCTGGAAGGCATCCACGATCGCCATATACGGCCAGAAGCGCAGCGTATCTTCCAGGTGCGAGATGATGGCGCGCGCGGCATCCCGTTCGGAATAGAAGCCACCCTTATCCGCAGTCAGGTAGGGCATGATCAGGTTTTCCATCGCCATGGAAGCCACTTCGTTGAACTCCATGGGCGTCCAGCGCTGCTGTATATAAGGAAGATTGAAGGTCTCGAAAGCGTGAAAGGCATGCCCGCCTTCATGCACCAGGGTCTGCACATCGTCATGGATGCCCACCGCGTTGCCGAAGATGAACGGTCGCTTGATCATGGCATAATCGGTGGTATAGGCGCCATCCGCTTTGTTCTTGCGGTTCGCCAGATCGAGCAGCCCTTCGCGGCGCATGCTCTCGAAATACGCACCGAATTGCGCTCCCACCTGCGAGAACACGGTGGCAGCTTTTTCTTCCAGTTCCGCGGCATCACTGAAAGGCTGCAGGGGCGGGTAATCATCCAGCGCGACGAACAGGTCGAAATAACGCAGTCCCTCGACACCCAGCGCCTGCTTGCGCTTCTCAGAAAGGCGGTTGACCGCCGGCACCACCACCTGCTCGATGGCAGCATGAAAACGCTTGCAGTCGTCGGGGGTGTAATCGAAACGCTTATAGCTCTCCCACACATATTCGCGATAGCTGGGTTTTTTGGCATTCTTCGCCACCTGTATGCGCAATTTGAACATCTTGACCCAGTTGTCGTTGATCGCCTGGCGGTCTGCCAGTTGGCGGTTGAAAGAAAGCTCCCAGCCAGCCTGGCGCTTGGCGCGTTCCTTATCGCGCAGCACCACTTCCATCTGGCGCGCGGTGCGTTCCTCCCCCTCCCATTGCACGGTTTGGGCGCCCAGGATCTTGTCGAGTTCGACGCTCAACTGATTCAGCTCGACCTCCAGGGGGATGTTTTCCTTGCAAAAGAGCGCGGCTTCGGCGCGCATGTTGCGCATGGGGATCTCGAACCCTTCCGGGGTGAGCCCGGAAGCCAGTAGCTTTTCCTTTAATAACTGGCTCTTTTCCATCAGGGAAGGATAGGTATTTTCCATGAAATCCTTAAAACCCTGTTCGGCGGCTTCATCCACGGTGTTGACCGAGGTAGCCACGTACAGGCGGTTGAAGAGCTCATCCGCCGCAGCAGCCACATCCGTCCAGGCTGCCATCCAATCATCCAGATTGGCGGCGTTCAACTCTCCCGCCAGCAGGTCATCGTAATAGGGCGCAAAATCCTGCCAGTGCCATTGCAGCAAAGTCTGGGGGGTGGGATTTTTGAATTTCATCATGTTCTTTTCCTCTCTGTATGCAAAATAAAGACAGCCTGTTAATTATACGGCTTAAAGAAAAAACCCCGCACATGCGGGGTCATAATTCATATCCTGACGAAAAGCCAGTCTTAATCGACCGCGAAAAAGACCGAGCGCAGGATCACATACACAAAATACAACCCGATCAGATAAAAAGCGTGTATTTTTTTGAGTTTACCCTTGGTGAGGAGAAGAATGCCCCACAGGATCAAGCCGGTGATGGTCTCCCACGGCAGGTCCCATTCGAGCAGCGGGCCGGGCACCGCATAGGTCGAGATGAGAGCACCGCCGCCGATGGCGACCAGCGGGTTGGTGATATTGCTGCCCACCAGGGTGCCGAGCGAAATGCCATTTTCCTTGTGGCGGATGCCAGCCAGGGCAGTGGTGAACTCGGGCAGAGCCGAGGCAACCCCCAGCGTGAGTACCCCGATCAGGGAACCGCCGATGCCGGTGCGTTCCACCACGATCTCGGTGATCGAAAGTACATACACCGCACCCACCACGGTGAGCACCAGCATGCCGATGGCAATAGCGGAATCGCGTAGCACTTCTTTGATGTTGTGGGGAATGCCGTTGGCGATCTTTTCGCTTTGAGGTTGGTTGTCTTCTTCTTTGTAATGCTTGCGTTCATCAACGTACAAGTAATAGCTGTAAATGATGAAGGTGCCAAACAGGATGGCGCCGTCAACCCGCGAATAAGTACCATCCCAACCCAGCACCAGGCACATCACCGTGGTGCCGATCATGGGCAGCATGCTCTTGGTGAGGAAATACTTGCGGAAATACAGGGTGCCGGAGAGCAGCACTACCAGACCCAGGATGAGGGTCTGCTGGACGACATCCGAACCGATGTTGCTGCCCAGCACGATGGCAGAACCGATGTTGTAATCGATGCTCCCGCCCAGGATCTTGACCGAAGCCGTCAGGTGAGAGGTGATCTCAGGAATGCTGGTGGCTAAAGAAACGATCGTCACTCCCATAAAAGTAGAAGATAAGTGAAAATAATTGGCAATACCGACCAGTTTGGTCACCGAGATGTTCGAGGCGATGACCAGCACCGTAATGGCAGCCAGCCCAATGATAATTAAAAGCGATAGTGATAATGTTTCCATAATTTTTAATGCTCCAGACACCTTCTTTACAGCCGGGAAGGCGCACGAGGGTAAAGTATACTGAATTGGATTTGTTTGGTCAATATCGAGTAGGGGAAATTCGGCAGGCTTTACCTATCGTTAATATTAAGCCTTGACCCCGTCAGGGTAGCGCTGGTGCCAATCGCTCAGCGCTTGGTAAGCAGCGGCGGCTCTGAAAAGAGCCTGTTCCGAGAACTGCGCACCCATCAGCTGCATGCCAATGGGTAAATTGGCATCATCAAAACCGACCGGGAATGCCAGACCCGGCACGCCCGCCAGATTGGCAGGCAGAGTGAAGACATCCTCCAGGTACATGGCAAGCGGATCATCAGTATGCTCACCAAGTTTGAAAGCGGTGGTGGGGGCGATAGGCGCCGCGATCATATCCACAAGTTCAAAGGCTTTCTCGAAATCCTGCTTGATGAGAGTGCGCACTTTCTGCGCCTGCCCGTAATAGGCATCATAGTAGCCAGCCGAAAGAGCATAGGTGCCCAGCATGATGCGCCGTTTCACTTCTGCGCCAAAGCCCTTGCCGCGCGTGCCGGCATACATGGCGATCAGCTCTTCCTGCGGCACCCGCAAGCCATAGCGCACGCCATCGAAACGTGCCAGGTTGGCAGATGCTTCGGCGGGGGCGATTAAATAATAGACCGGCAGGGCATACTTGGTGTGGGGCAGCGAAACCTGCACCACCCGTGCGCCATGCTGTTCCATCAGGCTGACCGCCTGTTTGACCGCTTGCTCGACCTGCGGCTGGATGCCTTCGATGAAATATTCCATCGGCAACCCGATGCGCAAGCCCTTCAGATCAACGCTCCCTTGCCAGGATGGCTCGAAAACCGGTACATCGCTGGTGGTGGCATCGCGCTCGTCAAAACCTGCCATGATGCGCAATAGGGTTTCGGCATCCTGTGCACAGCGCGCCAGCACCCCGGCAGTATCCAGCGAAGAACCATAGGCGATCAAACCGTAGCGCGAAACCCGCCCATAGGTGGGTTTGATGCCGGTCACACCGCAATACGAAGCCGGTTGGCGTACACTGCCGCCGGTATCGGTGCCCAATGCCACCGGCACCATGCGCGCCGCTACCGCGGCGGCACTGCCCCCGCTGGAACCACCGGGCACATGCGCCAGATTCCAGGGGTTGTGGGTGGCGCCATAGGCGGAGTTCTCGGTGGAAGAGCCCATGGCGAATTCATCGGTATTGGTCTTGCCGACGATCACGACCCCCGCATCCAGCAGACGCTGGACGGCGGTGGCGTTGAAGGGCGGCTTGAAATTCTCCAGAATGCGAGAACCGCAGGTGCACGGAAAACCATCCACACACAACACGTCTTTAACCGCGATGGGTAACCCCAGCAAAGCGGGGACGGCATCCAGCTTGCCGGCGCGCCAGTCGGAGAGTGCCTGATCAGCCTGATCGGCGCGCGCCAGGGCACCCTCGGCATCCAGGGCAAGGAAGGCATGTACCTGCCCATCCAGGGCATGGATGCGCTCCAGATAATAGGAAGTAAGCTCGCGGCTGGAGAAACTTGCGGCGCGCAGCCCATCGACCAACTGTTGAACGGTGAACTCTTTGTATTCCACTGCCTGCCCCCTAATCGAAAACCGGCGGAACGCGAAATTGATCTTGCTGTGGCTCCGGCGCGTTGCGCAGCGCTGCTTCCTTATCCAGACCCGCGCGCACTTCATCTGCCCGCAGGCGGCTGCGCGGCGGCAGCACACTGGAAGTGGGAGCAATGTGAGCGGTCTCCAGTTCCTGCAGCGCCGCCACATGATCTAAAATGGCGGAAAGCTGCACGGCATAGCGCTCCATTTCCTGCTCGCTCAATTCGAGGCGGGCGAGCAGAGCGATGTGTTCTACTTCTTTCCTGGTTAAACTCATGGGCGTAATTATATCGAGGTTTGCGGATTTAAGCGGAATTTCTAGTATCTTCCGACAAATGTCAGGGTGAATTCGGCGCCCCCCTCAGGGTGATTGCGCACGCGAAGGTCTCCCCCCAGCGCTTGCACCAGCTTCTTGGAGATTGCCAATCCCAGACCGGTGCTATCCTTATCGCGCTTCTCGGCATCTCCTTTGCTGAAACGCTCGAATAAAATGGGGAGCAGGTCGGGTGCAATACCCTGGCCCTCATCGCGCACGATGATGGAAAGACGGTCGCCATGCTGCTGTACGGAAAAATACAGGCTGCCATTTTCAGGAGAATGGGTGACCGCATTTTGCATTAAGTTGGTGAGGATCTGCTCGAGGCGCAGGGCATCACTCACCAGCTCAAACCGCTGGTCAGGGATTTCCGTATGCAGGCGCAGATGTTTGGATTGCAGATGGGGTTTGAATTTTTCGAGGAAGGTGCGCAGAAAACCGCCCAACTCCAGTGTTTTCTGGATAAGGCTCAACTCCCCCGCATCCACCAGCGAAAGCAGCCGCAGGTCTTCGACCAGCAGGTGCAGGGTGCGGTTCTGCTCCAGCACCACCTGCAGGTTCTTGTCATCCAGCGGGTACATGCCATCCAGCATGGCTTCGAGGGTAGCCTGCTGCACTGCCAGGGGGGTGCGCAGTTCATGGGCGATATCGGCGGTCATGTTGCGGCGATTGGCATCCGCCTTTTCCAGTTCATGTGCCATATAGTTGAAAGCTTTGCCCAATGTGGCGGTCTCCGATGGACCGATTTCGGTGACGCGCTGAGCAAAATCACCCTGAGCCATCTTGCCGGCAGCTCCTTCCAGTTCCTTGATCGGTCTGAGCAGAAAATAAGCCAGGATGATCGCCATGCCCAGCCCCACCAGCGCCGCGATGCCGGCCGCCGTGATGGAAGAAGGCAACAACAGATCGAGCAGGGCGGCGTTGATATCCACCGTGGGAAACACATAACCGCTCTCGGGCAGCAGGTAACCAATGGTCTCTCCATCCAGGGTCAGCACCACCGAGCCCGGCGGGTTGGCGCCCAGATAAGTGCCGGCATTCTCCGGATCTTTCTGGTCTACCACCACATAGCCATTGGCATCGATCAGGCGCAACCCAATACTGCGCCCGCCTTCGGCTGAATTCATCATGCCATGCTGCATCATACCCTTGCCCTGCGGGTTGGAGGTGAGCAGCGCCTCCGCACCAGCCCAGGTGTGGTGTTCGCCGTAGTATTGTTCCAGTTCCTCGACGTTCTTTTCGACACCCCACAGCCCACCGCTGGTCACGAAAGAAGTGACCTCGCGCGAGGTGGAATGGTAGGCGAAAAACGCCAGGGAAGCCACCGCCACCAGGATCACCAGCAAGAAAGAAAGGAAGATACGCCAGCGCATGCTCATGGATCAATCCTCCTTGAAGCGATAGCCCATGCCAAAAACCGTCTCGATATAACGCGGTTGGTCGGCTTTATCACCCAGTTTGGAGCGCAGGTTCTTGATATGCGCATCGATGCTGCGCTCATAACCTTCATACGCCACACCCTGGGCAGCTTCCAGCAGCTGCAAACGGGTGTATACCTTGCCGGGGTGTTGTGCCATCAACAGCAAGATGGCAAACTCGGTGCGCGTGAGATCAAGCGCAGAGCCGGACTGTCTGACTTTGAAACTCTCTTCGTCTATCACCAGATCTTTGACCTGCACCACCTGCGCGGCAGTTTCAGGGGGTTGAGAGCGGCGCAAGACCGCTTTGACGCGTGCCACCACCTCGCGCGGCGAGAAGGGTTTGGTGACATAATCATCCGCACCCAGTTCCAAACCGATGATACGATCGGTATCCTCCACGCGTGCCGTGAGCATGATGATGGGCGTGCTGGCTTCTTTGCGGATGGCTTTGGCGATCTCAATGCCATCCATGCCGGGCAAATTCAGGTCCAGCAGCACCAGATCAGGGCTTTCGTTGTGCCAGGTGGTCAAGCCGCTATCCCCGCGCAGAGAAGTGATCACGCTAAAACCGGCATTCTCCAGGTATGAGCGCAGCACTTTCACCAGCTCAAGTTCATCTTCTATGATCAGTATTTTTGCCATAGTATTATTGTACTCATAAGCAAACGGGGCTGGAACATTCCAGCCCCGTGCTTTTATGGGATTGTGCGTCTAGAAGCACATGCCTGCGGCTCCGCAGCCGTCCCAATCCCAGCTGGTGGAATCGGTGTCTTTGAGGTCAGCATCCGTTCCATCCCACAGTTCATCGCAGGGTATATCCACGCCCAACGATTCGGCAATCTCATCCAATGCTTCGCCTGCATCCAGACGATCCTGCAGCTCATCCACCGGCATGCCGAGCATGTACGCCCAGCGCTGCAGGTAGAAATCTTCATCGGCTGCAAAACCGCGCCCGCCACCGCGCATCATACCGCGCGGTATGAACCCATCCTCATTGGCAATTGAATCATTCCACACCCGCGCCCGGGTACCGAAAAGATTCAGACCGCTATGAAAAGCATTGCGGGTCACGTACGAAAAAGTAAACAATGCACCACATGCAGCCAGGAACACCCCGCCTACGATCAGTGCAATCACCAGTCCTTTTTTCATCTTTCACCTCTCAGGTTTTATTCACCTAAAAGGATAAACGCAAGATATGAAGAACCTGTGAAGAAATGATGCACAGGATATATGCAGATCTCTATGATCCTCCGGACGAATCGACTGTTTGGGAATGATCGAGGTCGGGACGAGCAGCAAACAAATAGCCGAGCGCGCCCACCATCAATAAAACACCACCGATCCATAACCAGGTCATGAAGGGGAAATAAGACAGCAGTACGGTCGTAGCACCATTGGGGGTACCGTCCCACTCCAGAATGGCAGCGTAGGTATCGCCTGCCAGATCCGAACGGATGGCGGGCGAAGAGACGCTGCTGCGGGTATCGGCATACCATAGCACCTGCGGGTGCAAGACGATGGCGCTCCCACCTTCGCGTTGGAAGGTGTACTGCTCGGCGTACAAGACCTGTTCATCCGCAGCGGCTTCCACCTCGGAAATGCCCTTGCTGACCTGCCATTTAGCGACCGTGGTGCTCTGCCCGGCATCCAGGGAAACCACAACGGAATCCGGCAGCGTGCGGCTGCCCACCACCCCCAGGGCAAGCAATACAAAACCAATGTGCAGTGTGAGGCTGGCAAGGCGGGCAACCCACAACCCCCTGGCAGACGTGGAACGGCGTAATCGATAGCCAGCCGCCAGCAGCAGCGCCGTCAGGGTGAAGAAGACCGTCCACAGCCCGAACAAGGCTGGGACATTCAGTTTGCCGTATAAAATACCAGCCAGCACCGTAAGCGCGAATCCGATCAGAACGGAAAGGGTACGCAATTTCTTTTTATTTGGTAAAAAGCCCAGCGCGGTGATGACGAAGATGACCATCAGCACCGGCGCAGCGTTCCACTCATAAAAGACCTGGGAAGGTTCGGTAGTCTGCCCGCTGATCACCCGCGAGGTGAGCGGTAAGGTGACCCCTACCAGGCAGATGAGAACCAGCAGGCTCAACCCAGCCTGCAGGGTGACGGTCAGCCCTTCTCTTGTGAGGAAAGGCTGGCGGGGAGTGTGTGGTTTAATGTCTTTCCAGCGCGCGAGCAGTGAGCCAATAGAAACCAGCAACAGAAAGATGAAAAAGCCCATAAAAGCGGGACCGATATTGCTCTGGGAATAAGCATGCACCGACGAAACCGCCCCGGTGCGGGAAAGGTAGATGCCAAAGATGATGAGCAGCATGCTGGCGATGATCTGCACATAAGACCAGCGCCGAACCCGTTCACTGCCGGCGTAGACTTCCAGACAGTGCAGCAGCGCCAGTCCACTCAACCACGGCATCAACCCGGCTACCTCCACCGGATCCCAGCTCCAATAGCCGCCCCAACCCAAGATATCATACGCCCACCAGCAACCCAGCAGGATGCCAGCCGTGAGAAACACCCACGCCAGGATGATCCAGGTGCGCGTGCTGCTCAGCCAGGTGGGGGAATAATCCCTGCGCCACAGCGAAACGATCGCAAAGGTGAAGGGTACAAAGAACATGATAAAACCCAGATACAGCAGCGGGGGATGGATGACCATGCCCACATGTTTGAGCAGGGGATTCAACCCCTGTCCGTCTGCGGGGTAAAAGACGACCGCACCTGCCGGTGCAAAGACAGAAGCCGCCACATCGCCGCTGGCAAGCTGCCACAGGCGCGCAAACGGGTTGGTTTGAAACGTCACCAGCGCCGCAAAGAAGAGTGTGAACAGGTCCAACAACAGCATGACCCCATGGAAATAGGGCTGTTTACCAGCCGACCACTTACCCCAGGCAGTGATGCTGACCACCAGAGAGAGCAGCAGGCTCCAAAAAAGTAAGGAGCCGTTCTTGTTGCCCCACACCGCCGTGATCTTTTGCAGTGTGTTCATCTGCAAGCTGGTGTTGTCATAGACGATCTCATAATCGAAGTGTGCGCCCACCAGCAGTACCAGTATCAGTATGAAAGCCGTGCTAAGTGACAGGGTGGTGATGCCCGAAAGGAGGCGTGTTTCCAATAGAAAAGAACTTCCTTTTTTCAACAGCGCAGCTGAACATAGCAGGGCTGCCAGGGCACTGCACACCACCCCTAACACCAACAAAAAATATCCGATGTTCGCGATCATGATTTCATCCTTTCTTTCCAGTTTTCTGCATACCAGCGCAGGTACTCTTCCACATGTGCCTGCCAGTAATCTTCATTATGGGTGCCCAGATAGATGTGCCATTCGTGCGGTATGCGATACTTGGTGAGGCGCACCTCAAAGGTATTGGCGGCATCCAGGTTGACATCCAGCACCCCAACATCGATCCAGATGCGCGGGAGCTGCTCTTCCGGGATCTCCTTGAACCAGAAGGGCGCTTCGTTGAAATCGCCGCGGAAGGGTGCCAGGGAATGAGCCCCGATGCTGCCGAAGGTTTCCCAGTAGATCAAACCGCTGCGCATAGCCCAGGCTGCTCCACGCGAAAGACCGCCGATCGCACGGCATATTCGGTCAGCACAGGTAGGATAATGTTCATCGATCCACACCGTCAATTCCTCAGCCAGCGCCGGACCGTACTTGGAATCCCACTGGTTGGACATATAATCCGATTCCTTGGGCATGACGATGATGAAGGGCGCCACCTCCCCCGCCAGGATCAAGCGATCGAGGGTCTCATCCGCCCCCAGGCGGTCCCACTGGTCATCTGTAAAACTCTGCCCGTGCAAGAAATACAGCACCGGGTATTCATACTCCCCATCGGGATCGTAGCAGACCGGCAGATAGACGCGCAAAGAAAGCGGGTGGGTCATGAGGGTGGTCTGGATCTCCTGGTATTCAAAATGACCCTGCATCTCCTGGCAGCCGGCAGGCGTGGGGGTAGCAGTGGGGACCTCAGGAGTAGCCGTGACGGTGGCGCTGGGTTGCGGGGTAGCGGTAGCCGCTGCCGCAGGGGAAGCACAGGCACTAAATGCAGAGGATAAAAGAACCAGTATGATGCCAACATTAATGTTATTTTTTCGATCCATATTCTAATTGGAGTCCTCCATCCAGGGTAAGGTGTACCATGCCAGGTAAGCGGGGAGCTGCTCCGCCCAGTAGGTTTCATTATGGCGACCGGAGTTGAGATGCCATTCATGCGGTACCCCCAACGCGTTCAGTTCTTGCTCAAAGGCGTAAGCCTCCTTCACGGCGGGGTCAGTGCTGCCCACATCGGCATAGATGCGCGGCAGGTCAGCGAGCGGGATGGCAGACAGCCAATCAGGCAAGGAATCCAGATCGCCATTGAAAAGCGGTATGCTGTGCGCGCCCAGCGCACCGAACACATCCCAGTTGCTGAGCGCCAGGCGTACTGCCCAGGCACCCCCGCGCGAGACTCCGCCAATAGCGCGGCATTCCCTTTCTGCGCACACCGGCAGGTTGCTCTCGATCATAGGCAGCAGCTCCTGCAGGATAGCATCAGGGTAGTGGTTGTTCTCCGATGAGCGGAAGTAATACTGTTCGACGGGCATCACGATGAGGAAGGGCTGGCGGGACTGCTCCAGAATGAGCGCATCGGCAGCCGCCTGAATGCCGATATCCTGCCACATAGACGCATCCTGTTCCTGCCCGTGCAATAAATAGATGAGCGGGTAAGGGGTGGTGGTGTGCGGATCATAGCAGGGCGGAAAGTAGATGTCAAAGGAAAGGGTATCGTTGAGCAGGTCAGAGGCGAGGTTGAAAGACTGTATGGTGCCGCTCCGCTCACACAGATGCTGGGTGCCGGCAGCATCCTCGGTCGGGGTAGCCAGCTGTACCGTGGAAGTGGGCAGTTCCTCGGTGGGGGTCTGCACCGCCGTTTGAGCAGGAGAGGCACAACCCATTAATAGGAAAACCGGCATCAGGAAGAGGAAGAAATGATGGGTGGTTCGGTTAAATGGGTGACTGCGCATACGAATCGGCACTCCTTGACGGTTCCCGCGTTAACCGATTATACTTCATGCGCCGGGGTGTAGCGCAGCTGGAAGCGCGCTGCGTTTGGGACGCAGAGGTCGGCGGTTCAAGTCCGCCCACCCCGACTGAATTTTTAAATTTCCTCCCCTTTAACTTAACCAACGAATTCTATCTCCCGAAAATTTTTTCACAGATAATCCCCCGGATTTTTCAATGTCATTTGCTTATTATTTACCATTGGTTCATCTTAAAATATAGAATCACGATGTTCTTTAATTACCTGGTGTTTCCAAAAGCGGCGAAATAATTCAAAGACATTGAGATAACTGCTGCCCAGGCTAATATTTTGAATTCTCCCGATTTTAACGCATTTTCAATTTCACTTTGGTTGAGAAACAATAACTCCTGATCTTCCAGATCGTCACTGTGGGGTTCCATGCATTTATTTTTGGCTCTGGAAGCAAAAATAAATGCATGGTTGCGATACCTCGATTGGGATCCAGAGCATAGCTTCCCAAACTAACCCAATGAGTCGATTCATACCCTGTTTCTTCAAGCAGTTCCCGTTTTGCAGCATCCAGTGGTTTTTCATTTGGCTCAAGCATCCCGCCCACGGGTGCTAAGGTTGTTCCTTCCACAGCATATTTCGTTTGGCGAAAGTAAAGGAATTGATTATCTTCCGTTACCGCAAGGACAATGGCAGCACTCGGAATGATAATCCAGGGCAATCGGGAATCATCTGCCCATCAGGAAGTTTTATCGTGTGACTTTCAACTGTCAAAAATTTGCTATGCTCGAGAATAGTTTTTTTTTAAACGGTTGCCCAGCCTCGTAATTTTTTAGGACTCATACTCCCTCCTCGTCAATGAAGAAACGTTCTTCGCAACGAACAATTTGCCCGATTTATTAGTATTTCAATTGTACTTTTGCACAACCTGTAAATCAAGAATATACAATAATCCTGGCGTTAGCTTACTCAGTGCTCGTATAACTAATTCTCAATATGAACAAGCCGAAGTGCTGTGTGAAGCATGGGTATGGGTTTTTCAGAAGTCCCTACATTGGGAACAAGAAAATAGTATGTGTAAAAAATAAAGAAAACTTTAGGCACTAGTATATATTACAAACCTATATAAGAAAGGAGGTAATAGTAATGCAGAATACAGATTCTTCAGTTATTAAAATTTATCCTGACTCATCTGCAGGAGTAGTTGAATCTATTTCTGATCGTGTGAAGCGATTGCGCATAATTGCTCAGTACCTGAATACTGAATTAGAAAAGATAGAAGAATGGTTGTCTCGTGGCGACACAGATTGTATGACAGAATGTTCGCCCCTTTACCAAATCTCTCGTGAATTATCTCGTCTAAATTAAAAATAGCCATTGATAATTTATGCTCTAATACTGCTTCACTAATATTTGGCTTAACATCAGATATTATACGTACGATAAAGTCATATTGTGGATTCTCCATCGCTCCTTCTTTATGCTAAATATATTATAGAAAGGATATTATGAAAAAGTCAATGAATGTAGTTCCCCTTACTAAGTGTAGAATAATAGTAAGGAGGACATTGTGCGCTTCAAAGTATTTCTATCAATTGCTCTTGGTGCGTTGTGGACTTGGATTATTGGAGGGGTGTTTGCTATGATAGGAGTTTTTCAATTCTTTTTTCCTCCCGATGCCCAAATATTCTCATGGTCAATATTAACAACTAATATTCCTTGGTATTTTTGGATTGCAATTGCCTTTTTTGTCTGGTCAATTGGACTTGCTTGGAGTACAGCGAAAAGAATATACATTGAACCTTCAGAATTGCTGAAATTAACTGAAATGAGAACTAAAGGAATTAAGTTAAGAAGCAAGATTGAAAGGTTAAAGACAAAGAAAGATGTGAAGCGTTTTGTTAAAAAATACCATATATGGGAACAAGAGATGCTTGAACTGGTTGGAAAGTTATCGCCTTCAAGTAAAGAATCTATTGCCCACATAAGGAATTTTCCTATAATTGAACTTAAGCATGACGTGAATAAAACGCAAAGCCGACATCGAGGTATTATTGAGACAAAACTAGCACTTTTAGAGTCTTTTTTACAAGATTACAGAAGGGGATTGACGAATAAATAACCTTAACTTTTCTTCTTAGACTTATCTTTTTTCTTCGGATGCTTCACATCTAACAACGCTTTTAGAATTTCTTCAAAGGTTGGTTTCTTATCTTTCTTCTCACTCATGTATCCATTGTAGCATTTGATTTCAACACTTCATAGGTAAGTCTTTTTCCACCCACTTGTTTGATTGCTACAATAGCACGCTCACTATCATTAATCTTGCGGTTGTTATATCTGAAAACAAATTCATCCACATATCTATCCAGATGCTTTTCACTTACATGATGGAATGTTCCATTTACTCCACGCTTCAATAGAGAAAACCATCCCTCAACTGTATTAGTATAGCAATTTCCATTTACATACTGCCCGCACCCATGCTGAACGGTTTGATGACTGGCATATACTTTATCTAATCCTCTATATGACCTGAACTCATCCGTATGAATATGTGCTGATCTATTCACATGCTTATAAATTTCTTCTTTCAATGTCTTAGAGGTCAGGCGTTTTATCTTCTTAGCCCGCAACTCTCCCCCTCTTTCTACTAATGCAACCACAGGAGTTTTACCTTCTGCCCCACGCCCACGTTTCCCTTTATGTTTACCACCCACATAGGCTTCATCTACTTCCACGTTACCTGATAATAAACTGGACAGTGGTTCTTGTAGCATGGCTTCCCTGATTCGATGGCACATGAACCATGCTGTTTTATAGGTAACTTTAAGCATACGATGTACCTGATGTGCGGACATGCTTTTCTTGCTGGCACACATCAGGTATATAGCCATCAGCCATTTATTCAATGGAATATGTGCACCTTCCATGATTGTCCCGACAGTAACGGTGAATTGCTTGCGATACTTTTTACACTTATAGACACCCTTGCGTGTGGATGAGCATTCCTTTGATGTAATCTTATAAGTGATTGTGCAACCACAATGAGGGCAGACTGCACCATTCTTGCCCCAACGGATACACTCAAGGTATTCTCGTGCCTGATCGGGAGTGAACTTACTGATGGCTAAGAAGTCAGCAGTCATGTTATTCCTTATCAAAGAATGGAAAGTTCTCAATCTCATTAAGTAAAGGCGATAAATTCTCGTCCATTATCTGTAAGTTGAATTCTTTATGAAAATTTTTACCATTAATAAATAGCTTTGCGTAGTAAGGTGGCTGCCCTTTAAAACGATTTTCTTCGCTGAAAAATTTTGACTTTCTATCGCTATCAATAGCAAAGAGTTTGAAATGACCGCTTGGTGCATCCAGTTCAAAATAGATAGCCAAACTGCGGCTTTCTCCATCCGAAATAATTTGATTTCTTCTTGAGGTAATATCTATTTTGTCTGTTGAAACAAACAAGTTGTCTAATTCAGACAAGTCATGTGACCACCAGCGGCACTCTCTTGTTAGTATTATTTGATTACCATCTTTATCAAAAACTTGTATTGTCGTGGAAGTAATTTCAGCAGGGTCTCTAACTATAAGCTTCTGATGCTCATTTTCGATTTTGATTCCATAAATGGTAAAAGCATAGCCATCGCAAACAACTTCGGTATTCATAGAGGTTGAGCCATGAGCCTTATTCTTTTCAAATCCAACCCATTTTCCCTCTTTCCAATACCCTTTAGACATCTTCAATCTCGGTTTTGTAATCATAATCTTGCCCCCATAGAGTATGATTGGACTAATAATCCCAGACAGCACACCGACAATAATTTCGTTAAGAATGTCGCACATAATACCCTCCCTTGTATGCTATTACATTTATTCATCATAGCACACCTCGTTCCGCTTGAGGGTGGGTTTGGGAGAGGGATAAATACCAAACTTTATTATTAATACATATAAAATGGGAATGAAAAGATCAGCATGATTGCTGCTGCTCGTCACCGATCTTATTCCCCGTATAATCAGTTCTCACCATGAGGAAATGAACATGCACAAAAAAGTAAACGAATATTTCGAAAAACAATCGGTAGAACACAAACAAATCTTAGAACAGCTCAGGGAACTCATTCTCACGACCTTCCTGGGGATTTCTGAAGATTTTTTGTGGGGTGTTCCTGGTTACGATGGGGGAAGATTTTACCTTGCGTCACTGAAAAATCAGGTAAATCTTGGTGTTTCCATCGTCGGTCTTCAGAAAGCAGAAATCGCTTCATTCGAGGGTGGTGGTAAAACAGCGCGACATATCAAGGTTTTCGATTTACTCAGCAAGGAAGAGCAAGCGAGTATTATAGAAAAACTGAAATTAGTAAAAGAAAAAGCCGGAATACCAAAATAAGCATTTGATTAGCCATCTGCAAAACCATCTTTATGCATGCTGTGCTACATCAAACTACTTACTTTTCCGATTCTTGTTTTTCCCCAAATATTTATCGGTCAATAAAGATAGCTAACCCCTGTATAATTAGTTCTCACCATGAACAAGCCGTTCTTATCCATCGTCATTCCCGCTTATAACGAAGAGGAGCGCCTGCCGGGCAGCCTGGCGAAGATTGCAGCATTCCTGCGCCAGCAACCCTACACGGCGGAAGTATTGGTCGTGGAGAATGGCAGTAGCGACCGCACCTACGCCATCGCGCAGGAATTCGAAGAGAAGAACAAGATCTTCCACGCTTTGCACATCGCAGCGCGCGGTAAGGGCATTGCGGTCAAGACCGGCATGCTGGCGGCGCAGGGCGCCTATCGCTTCATCTGCGATGCCGACCTTTCCATGCCCATCGCAGAGGTGAACAACTTCCTCCCCCCCATACTGGAAAATTGCGATATCGCCATCGCCTCGCGCGAAGCGCCCGGAGCGCAGCGCATTGGCGAGCCGGCTTACCGCCATTTCATCGGCAGGGTGTTCAACGGTTTCGTGAAGTTCATGGCATTGCCGGGCTTGCAGGATACGCAGTGCGGTTTCAAATGCTTCAGCGCCAGCGCGGCGCAGCAATTGTTCCCTTTACAAACCATCCAGGGCTGGACCTTTGACGTGGAGGTGCTGTACCTGGCACGCCAGCTGGGTTATACCATCCACGAGGTGCCCATCCACTGGTATTTTGACAGCCACAGCAAGGTGAGATTCCTGCGCGATTCACTGCAAATGGCAGGTGACCTGTTTCGCATCCGGCGGAAAACCGTCAAGAAAGACCATGAGCCGTAGCAGCGCCATCCGCATCCAATATCCCAACATCGACCTGGAAAGCGAGTTGTGGGAGCAGGGCTACGGCACCATCGCAGGGCTGGATGAAGCCGGGCGCGGTGCCTGGGCAGGACCGCTCTACGCAGCCGCGGTGGTGCTGCCAGCCGATGCGCATGTGATGGACGTGCTGGCAGGGGTCAAAGATTCCAAGAAAATGACGGCTAAACAGCGTGAGCGCTGGAAAGACTGCATCAAGGCGGTGAGCCTAGACTGGGCCATCGGTTCCGCCGACCCACACGAGATCGACCAGCTGGGGATCGCAGCCGCCAACCGCACTGCCATGCAGCGCGCCATCCAACAGCTGCACTACCCTCCGGATTACCTGCTGATAGATTACATCCAGTTGCCCGATTGCCAATTACCGCAAACCAATCTGCCCAAAGGCGATGGACTCTCATTGAGCATCGCAGCCGCCTCCGTACTGGCAAAAACCGCCCGGGATGCCTTGCTGATCGATTTGGATAAGCGCTACCCGCGCTATGGATTCGCCCAGCACAAAGGCTATGGCACCGCCCGGCACCGCGCAGCCCTGCAAGCCGGGGGAGCCTGTGAGATCCACCGTATGAGTTTCGCTCCCATGAAATTCATGCAGGGATAAAAAAAGGAGCGCCTATGTGTAGCGCTCCTTTCATTTTTAATCCTGTTCCTTAAGCAGTCTTCTTCTTGCCGGAAACGATGTATTTCACCAGTTCCGCTGCAACCGAGGGCAGCAACAGCAAGGGGAGGATCTGCTCCCATTCCACCAGCGTGAGGGGGACGGTATCGAAGATCACATTGAAGAAGGGAACATAGATGACCGCCAGCACCAGCAGCATAGAAGCCAGCACAGCATAGTTCATCCACTTGTTTTTGAATACACCCATCTTCAACAGCGGGTAGCGCTCCGAGCGGGCGGTAAAGGCACGCAGCAATTCTGAAAGGGAGAGGGTCACAAAAGCCATGGTCTCGGCAATCTGTTGATTTCCCGAGCGCAGCCCCATGGCATAAGCCAACAGTGTGGCACCTGTGATAGCAACGGTCTGGAGCAGGATGCCGATCTGCATGAAACGGTTTACGATGGGTTCCTTCTTGGGGCGCGGAGCCTGATCCATGATATCGGGATCGCCTTTTTCCGTGCCCAGCGCCAGCGCCGGCGCGCCATCCGTCACCAGGTTCAACCACAACAGTTGAATGGGCTTGAGCGGAGAAGAGATCGCCAGTCCTTCGGGAGCGAAGGGGAACATGATCCTTCCCAATACGGTGGGCAGGAAAATGATCATGATCTCGGCAATATTACAGGAGATGAGGTAATAGACGAACTTGCGGATATTGCTGTAGATCACCCGCCCCTGTTCCACGGCGGAAACGATGCTGGCGTAATTATCATCCGTCAGCACCATATCAGCGGTTTGTTTGGCAACATCCGTACCGGTGATGCCCATGGCAACACCGATATCGGCGGTCTTGATAGCGGGGGCATCATTGACACCATCACCCGTCATGGCGACCGTTTCATCATTGGCGCGCAGGGCGTTGACAATACGCATCTTGTGTTCGGGTGAAACACGCGCAAACACATCAATGCTCTCCACTTCCCTGCTCAATTGATCATCCGACATCGCTTCAAGGTCAGCACCCGTGACAACCTTGTGCCCGGGGCGCAACAAACCGATGCTTTCGGCAATGGCTTTGGCAGTATTGGGATAGTCGCCCGTGATCATAACAGTGCGGATGCCAGCTCCGACTGCTTTCAACAAAGCAGGTTTTACCTCTTCGCGCGCCGGATCGATCATGCCCACCAGTCCGGCAAAGACCAGGTCTTTTTCGAGGTGAGCACTATCGACCTCGGCTGGTTTGGCTGAAACCACCCGGTACGCCATGCCCAGCACGCGCAGCGCTTTCTTGGTCATGCCATCATTGGCATCCAAAATACGCTGGCGGGCAGCCTCATCCATCGCAGCGGTAGTGTTATCGGCTTTCTGATAGCGGTCGCATAATTTCAGCACCACGTCAGGAGCCCCTTTAACAGCCACCACGTACGCATCTTTACTGCCGTTGCCATTGAACGGTAGTTCCTTATTCTGAGCAGGTTCCTTGATCTCGTGCACGGTAAGCATGCGTTTGCGCGTGGAATCAAAGGGAATTTCGCCTTCACGCGGATAGGATTTTTTCAGATCCGTGGCATGCACACCGGCTTTGGCAGCAGCCACCAGAATAGAACCCTCGGTGGGGTCGCCGATGATACGGTATGAGATCTTGCCCTCGTTTTCCATGCCTTCGAGTTCAGCATCGTTATTGACACTACCAATCCACAGGGCAGTACTGACCGCCGGAATTTCGTGCAGGTCGATCTTCTTGCCATCCATCACGAAATCCCCTTCGGGCACATAGCCTGTGCCGGTGATATTGACAGTTTTGCCGTCGGTCCACACCTCAGTAACGGTCATGACATTCTGAGTGAGAGTACCGGTCTTATCGGAGCAAATGACGGTGGCAGAACCAAGCGTCTCTACCGATGCTAACCGGCGGATGAGCGCGTGGCGTTTGACCATCTCACGCATACCCAACGCCAAACTGATGGTGACAACCGCGGGCAGTCCTTCAGGCACGGCCGCGATCGCCAGGCTGACCGCCACCATGAACATTTCCAGGGCATCACCGCCCTGTAGCCAGCCAGATAGGAAGACCACCCCACTGATGATCAAACAGGCATAGCCGAGTAGCTTTCCCAACTGATCCAGTTTGATCTGCAGTGGGGTTTGTTCTTCTTCCACCGATTGCAGCATGGTGGCAATCAGACCGATCTGGGTATTCATACCGGTGCTGATGACCACCCCTTTGCCACGCCCGTAAGAAACGACCGTACCACTGAAAGCGGTATTGAGCCGATCACCCAACGATGCATCGGCATCCAGCGTTTCAGTGGCATTCTTTTCGACCGGAACCGATTCGCCGGTGAGAGGAGCTTCGTCGATCTTCAGGTTGACCGCTTCAAGCAGGCGCAAATCGGCTGGCACAAAGTTGCCCGCTTCCAGAAAGACAATATCACCAGGCACCAGTTCACGGGCAGGGAGGGAAACACGATGCCCATCGCGCAAGACCTGTGCTTCGGGAGCTGCCATCTTCTTGAGGGCATCCAGCGCCTGTTCGGCACGGCTTTCCTGCACCACCCCCATGATGGTATTCAATACCACGATGGCTACGATGGCGCTGGCATCCACCAATTCACCCAAAAAAGCTGAAATGGCGGCGGCAACCACCAGCATGATGATAACGAAATTATTGAGTTGATCAAAGACCATCTTCAGGAAGGTACGTTTCTTGCCTTCCTGTAATTCATTCAGTCCAAATTTTTCTTTGCGAGCGGCTGCCTCTTTGCTTGTCAACCCCTTTTCCAATGGTGCTTGCAGTTTGTCAAGCACTTCTTCTCTACTAAGAGAGTGCCAGGTGATCTGGAGATCCGGGTCACTGGCGCGCTGAACTTCTGCGTTGTTCTTTGCAGGCATTTTTACTCCTATTGATTGTCTTTATTTGGAAATATCCCGCGACAATAGCACAAGTTTAATCGATTTCAAGTCAGGGCGCAATATGTGTGTCGGGCGGCAGAATGGTATTTTTGGGTATCACCACAATGCCATCCCTCACCATCCAGTCAGGTTGGTCGATCTCCGTGCCCCTCGGGAAAGGCAAAATGGTCGTGCCGCTGCCAATGTGGGTGTTTTTATCGATGATGGCGCCCTCGATATGGCAGTCCGAACCAATGCCAAGCGGCACACCGCTGATCTCCGCTTCTTGGGAACGGAAAAAGCCATAGTAGTCGGCACCCATTAAAATGCTGTCTTTAATGACCACACCGGCACGAACCTGACTACGCAGCCCGATGACGGAATGGGAAATATCGGCATCCTTGATCCAACAACCTTCCGCCAGCAGGGTATGGTTGATATGGCTGTTTTCGATCTGAGTGCCGGGTAAAAAACGGGCGTGAGTATAAATCGGCCAGCCCTCATCGATCAAAGAAAATGAGGGATCATCATCGGTCAATTCCAGATTCATCTCATAGAAGGCACGGATGGTCCCAATATCAGCCCAGAAACCATCGTAATAATAGCCAAACACGTTATATTTATCCATCGCAGCCGGAATGGCGTGTTTGCCGAAATCGTCATAATTGGTATGTTCCAACAGCTCACACAACACTCCGGTGTTGAACATGTAGATACCCATGGATCCAAAATAGGATTTTTCGGCATCCGGGCGGCTGATCATTTCCGCCAGGGTAGCTTCATCCTTCGGTTTTTCAGCAAAACGAATGATGCGTTCTTCATCATTCCTTTTTAAAACTCCGAAACGAGAAGCATCTTCGGTCTTGATCGGCTGCACTGCTACGGTCACATCCGCATTGCGGCTCCAATGAAAGGCTGCCATTTCAGCATAGTTCATGCGATAGAGATGATCGCCTGCCAGAATGAGCACAAAAGGTACACCGGAACTACGGATCTCGAAGATCTGTTTCCGTACCGCATCCGCCGTGCCCTGATACCAGGCGCTGCTCTCACCGGTCTGTTCGGCTGCCCAAATGGAAACATAACCCGAATGGAATGCGTCAAAATTATAGGTATTGGAAATATGGCGATGGAGAGATACAGAATTGAACTGGGTCAAAACAGCGATCTTATAAACGCCCGAATTGATGCAGTTGCTGATAGGAACGTCGATCAGGCGATATTTTCCACCAAACGGGACGGCTGGTTTGGCGCGCTGCTGGGTGAGCGGGTAAAGGCGCGTCCCTTGCCCGCCGCCCATGATGACTGCCAGGGTATTTTCCAATGTCTGCATTTTTCCTCCTATCGTGATATTTATATGACCATCTTACTTAAATAAGGATAGCAGATTAATGGATAATCTCAATATAAGAAGAGCAGTTTTTTTAAAGTGCTCCTTCCTTTTGAACTTTAAAGTAAAATAGATCGAATTGTTTTGACAAATAAGAAAATGGAAGCCAATCAAGAACATAACCAAGATCACAAAGAGCGTTCTTTCATGGCAGGACTGTGGAAAGACATCGGTCTGCTGTGGCAGAGCGTGACACTGAAAGAAAAACTCTCCGATACGCGTAAAGTCATCGTCATCAATGACATGGCAGAAAGTTCCACCCCGGGGTTTGATTTTTATCTGCTGATCATCCTATCCTGTACCATCGCCACCCTTGGATTGGTGACCAACTCGAGTGCGGTGATCATCGGCGCAATGCTGATCGCCCCTCTTATGTCACCTATCTTGGGTTTATCTATGTCGTCCCTGACCGGTCGCCAGGTCCTATTCCGCCGCTCCATGCTGAGCATTCTAAGCGGGGCTCTGCTGGCTATCGTGCTTTCCGCCATCATCACCTTTCTGGCATACCGCATCCCATACGGCATCCCTGAAAGCATGCCCAGTGAGATCCTGGCACGCATCAAACCATCTCCGCTGGACCTGGGCATTGCATTGGCAGGCGGCGCAGCAGCCGCCTACGCGCTAGCACACCCTCGCCTGACTGCTACCTTACCCGGGGTGGCTATTTCTACTGCTTTGATGCCACCATTATGCACGGTAGGTATCGGTCTGGCATTCACCAACCGCAGCATCTTTCTGGGATCCAGCCTATTGTTTCTCACCAACCTATCAGCTATCTCTTTCGCGGGTATCATTACCTTCGCATTAATGGGCTTCCGCCTCGTGCGACGAGAAAGTAACACTCGCAAAATACCACACAGCATTATGCTCTCAGCATTGTTCGTGTTCATCATCACCATCCCGCTGGCAATCCTTTCGTGGAACACCGTTTCTTCAGCACGATTCGAGCGGCAGGTAAAAGATGTACTGGATGCCCAGATCAGCAGTATCTATAATGCACATTTGGTAAATATGGATATCCAAGACGTTGATGGCACCAAGAAAGTGACCGCTACGGTAAGAACGCCACGAACGCTGACCTTTGCCGAAGTTTCCAGTGTGCAACAGATGCTGGCAGCCGTGACTCAGAAACCGATCGCTTTGGAACTGGTGGTTATCCCGGTTAGCAGCCTGGATACCCTCTACCCTCCTACACCGACGGCATTCATCCCAACCCCCACGTCAACTAGCACCGCTCTGCCAACCGCAACAATAGCAGCCACACCCTCCCCGCAGCCCACCACCACCCCTGCCCCGGCTTTCATCAACACCGGCAGCAACAACATTACCCTATATGACAAACCCGATGGAAAGGCAGTCTTCAGCCTACCCAATGCGTCGCCAGTGTGGATAAGCGAAGAAGAGATCATCGACGATGTTTCATGGATGCACATCACGGATATTTTTGGTAGAAGCGGGTGGGTGTTGCGCGACAACCTGACCATTCAGTAGTTATTCATTTTTTTTCTAGAAAAAATCAGCCTGCTTTTCTCTTCAAGAGCAGCGGTCCCAGCATATCGATCACACCACCGAACAGGAGCGCCAAAAGGGGAATAACACCCATCATCCCCGGCACATACAAATAGCGCCGCCGGGTGCGCAGCAAGCGTAGCACACCGCGCGATGCCCTTTGCACCGAGATCGAAAAACGTTCTGCCGGAACCGACCCACCATTGGGAAGCTGGCGGGCATGCTCGAAAAATTCTGTTTTGACCGGACCCAGGCGCAATACGCTGATGCAAACCCCGCTGCCTTTCATCTCGCGATAGAGCGATGTGGAGAAAGCATCCATAAAGGCTTTGCTGGCAGCGTACATGGCAATGCCCTGATTGGGCAAACCACCAGCGATAGAACCGATGTTGATGATATGCCCGGCTGCGCGCTCGCGCATGCCCGGCAGCAGTGCCGACGTGAGATCGAGCATGGCTTCAATGTTGATCTTCAGCAAGCTATTGCGAATCTCAAGCGGCATATCCGCATAGTAGCCATACCAGCCAAACCCAGCATTGTTGACCAGGATATCAATCGGGTTCGCCTGCTTTAAAATCTCCCGGATCAGGTCAGCACGGGCAGCAGCATCTTCCAGATCGCAAACGAAGAACTGCACTTGCCCACCACTATTCTCGATCTCTTTTTTAAGCGTAACCAGGCGATCCCTGCGGCGTGCTACCAGCAACACTCTCGCCCCACGGGCTGCCAGGTCGCGGGCGACCTGCGCCCCGATACCGCTGGAAGCACCGGAGACCAACGCGGTTTTCCCTTTCAATGCATCTTTCAAGATATGAAAACCCTCTCCCGATTAAAAAGCGCCGGTCTTCCTTTTATTCGTTTGCCACCACTTGATGGTATCCGACAGGGTGTTCAACACATCACGCGGATTGTATCCCAGCTCTTTTTTGGCTTTGGCATTGCTGACAGTGGAATTGCTGCACACCGTTTCAAGTGCGTATTCGGTAAACTTGGGGCGTTTATGTGCCATACGGTAATACAGCGTAGCAAAGACGGCGCCAATTTTCGCCAGTTTGATAGGAACATTGATGGTGGGAGTGTGCAGCCCATTGATCTTCTGCACCATTTCTTTGAGCTGAAATAACTGAATCTGGTGCCCGGAGAGAATATAGATCTGCCCGGTCTTGCCGCGCTCCAATGCCAGGCGGTGCCCAATCGCAACATCGCGCACATCCACAAAATCATAAGCACCTTCAACCAGCATGTGGACACGACGGCGGGTCAGGTCATTGACCAGTTCACCCATACTGGAACCGCGATAGTCATACGGTCCGATCACACCGGTAGGGCAAACAATCACCGCATCCAGCCCTTCATGGATGGCTTGTTTGACTGCCAGGGTGGCAATGGCTTTGGTACGATCATAAGCACCAACCGGGTTATCGGGATCGAAGGGAACCTCTTCATCAATGGTACCCTCCCAGTGACGGCTGAAAGCGTGAATAGAACTGGTATAAACCAGGCGTTTCACTCCAGCCTGGCGGGCAGCTTTGAGCACATTGCGAGTGCCTTCTACATTGACATTCCACACTAACTGTTCCTCATCCGGCATGATCGAAACGATGCCTGCCATGTGGAACACATAATCAATGCCTTTCATGACACGGTCCAGAGATGTGGGTTCCAGTACATTACCCAGTTTGAGTTCAATATCGAGCCCTACCAGAGCAGATACATCCTCATTGGGGAGCACCATGGCACGCACTTCATACCCATGTTCCAGTAATTCCCGCACCAACACATTCCCGAGATGACCGGCAGCGCCGGTGACCAGCACTTTCTTATTGTCCATTCTGCATACCTCTTAATAAAAGATGCATACTATTCTGCAGCTCATTCTTCCAATCTGCCTGCTGCGGATATAACATACCCTGCAAAATAATACCGAGCGCCAGACCGAGGATGGCACGCGCTGCCGCAGCAGAATCTACGGCACGAAGAGATCCTTCGCACACACCATCTTCTACCAGCTTAGAAAAATAATAAAAATATTTCAAAAAAGGTTGTTTGGTCTCTTCCCACACCAGTTCATCACGGATGGATTGTTGCCAGAATTCCATGAACATAGGAAATTGCCCCTGCCCATCTGTAAAGATGAAATTCGCCGAAGCTGCCATCCTTTCAATAGTTGCCGGAACGTCCTTATCCTGATGATGACGGACAAGGACTTCCTTATCGAGAGTTTCCAGCCATTCTTTTAAAAGAGCCATGAAAAGGTCATGCTTGGAGGGAAAATGATGATAAAAAGCACCCTTGCTGACCCTTGCCATCTCACAAATCTGAGAAACTCCTGCGGCATCATACCCGACCGATGCAAAAAGATCGCGGGCTGATTGCATTATTCGTTGCTGGGTATCTGCACTTCGTTGTTGCATTCTTAAAAACCGACCAATCAGTCTGATTTTAGTACACCACAACACAAGGTCAAGTGACGGGGGTCAATGAACAAGGTCACAAAGAAAGAGCCTGTACCATGATCGGTGACAGGCTCTCTTGCATAAACAATTTTTCGTTATTTCTCAACCTCTATGGGCAAATGGAGTATTCGATATCTTCAAAGACTTCCGAACGGGTAACTTCGTTGCGGTTCTTATCGGTAGCTACAAACTGGTAGCGGAAGACCGCATAATCGTAGGTGTCGTAATTGGTGATTTTGGACGACTCCAACGTGATAGAGTAAACGCCATCCCCTTTGGGGCTCATGGCATGCCCGCTATCCCATTTGGATTGTCCCTCGCCTTCCTTATCCAGGAAGCGGGTGAAGATGACCACGCTCCATACCTTATCCGGATCAGAGACCTGTATAGAGATGGTGATCTTGGTGGGTCCGCAGGTACCGTTCTTGTAGTAAAACTTGTTGACATCGTGATCGACATTATAGATATAAGGTGTTGAGGGGGTCACGGTAGCCGGTGCGACCGTGGGTGCGGTGGTATTGGTGGGTTGTACCTGCTGCGATTCCTGTTGTTGGGCTTGTTGTTCAGCAACGCTGACCATCACATCTGAATAGCTGCTCCAAGTACCCTTGGCATCCTGTGCACGCACGCGGATGATATGGCTGCCCGCCATGGTGGGCGTCCAGCTATATTGCAGGGCAACGACTTGTTGAGACTGGTCGGGGGTGTTATAGGTATTAATGATGTAGCCATCGATGGTCAGTTCCACCACAGCCACGCCATCGGGGGCAGTGGCTTTATATTGGATGGTAATAGGATCCATGTTGAACTGCGCGCCCTGTGCCGGAGATTCGATGACCACTCCCAGAGCAACATTGCTGCCACCGGAGGAACCACCGTCGCCAAAGGAAATCTCACACGCCTGTAATATTAAAAAAAGAACCAAAACCAAAGTTAAAATCTTCCAGCGTTTCACTGCTAACCTCCGTTTTCTCTTCTGTTTAGATTATAGCAATGAAAAATAATTAGTAAACCAATCAATGGAAAATGGATAAATTAAAAAAAAGAGCTCCTCGACCAGGACTCGAACCTGGAACCAATCGGTTAACAGCCGATTGCTCTGCCGATTGAGCTATCGAGGAACGTGCGATAATTATAGGTACCTCAGTTTTGCTTGTCAAGTGCAATTCCAACCCATGTGCAATTCCAACCCATTCCAATTTTCCAAAGAAGAAATGCAAAATGATTTATTTCCTTTAAAGTGAGTATAATAGGGCGTTGAAGGATCATTATCCGTTTATTTTGACAAACAAATTTATATGATCGATTAAATCCCCCAAAAACCATACCTATATTCTTATCCTTTTTTTCAGTCAATTCGCAAAGACTGGTAGGAGTTGAAGACTTTAACATGGGAAAACGAAAACTTAAAAGACAGCTTACTTTACTGCAAGTGATCATGTTGGGCACCGCCGGCACCATTGCAGCGGAAATATTCGTCCTGACCGGGCACGCTGCCGGCATCGCCGGACCGGATGCGGTGCTGGCACTGGTGATAGGAGGACTGCTGACCCTGAGTGTAGCGCTCAATTATTGCGAACTGGCAACCACTTATCCGGTCACAGGGGGCGCCATGACCTATGTAGAAGAAGGTTTTGGAAAAGGATTGATCATGTTCCTGGTTGGGTCGCTGGACAGCCTTTCCAGCACTTTTTACGCTGCACTTTCCGCCATTGGCTTTGCATATTCAGCCAAAGTGTTCATCCCCGAACTGCCTATTATTCCAATAGCGATCGGAGTGATCATTGTGGTGGGTATCATGCACATGCGCGGAGTAAAGACCGCGGGAAACATACAAATTCTATTAGGTGGCTTTCTGTTGATTGTATTCACCATCTTCATCGTGCGCGGATTGACCCATCCTAACGGATTTGATTGGGAAACCTTCCAGTCAGGAAAAGTGCTCTTCGAAAACCGATCCATTTGGGCGAACATATCCCGTATGCTGATGACCATAGCGCTGGTCTACAATGCCTATGTCGGGTTTGAAGTCATCGCAGACGATGCAGAAGAAATCACCAGACCTCAAAAGAATATTCCGCTTGGAATTCTGATCAGTCTGGGGGTCACCACTGTTATTTATTCTTTGGTCTCACTGGTGACAATAGGAACCGTCCCTTATACTGCGTTAGCAGGCTCTGAGACCGCTTTGACCGATGCCGTCCGTTTTTTCTGGCCCAAAATAGGTACTCCTGTAATGGGTATCGCAGGGATCATTGCCACATTAACCTCTGTAAACTCCGCCATGCTATCAGCCACTCGAGAAGCTTACACCTTGAGCAGAGAAGGCACCTGGCCGCGCATGTTTTCACGGTTGAGTCACTGGCGTACCCCTTATGTGGCTATTATCCTGATCGTGATCATCAGTGCGCTGGTAGCGTTGTTACAGTTAGTGGATCTGTTGAGCTACATCTCCAGTGCCGGTTATATGTTCGTGCTTTTTTGGGCAACCCTGGCAATGCTGCGCTTGAGAAAAAAATCTCCCAACATTGAACGTCCATTTAAAGCTCCTTTCTTTCCACTTACCGCATACATCGCAGCCGCATCCGGCGTGCTGATCATCGCTTTTGCCAGCCGCAGCGCTCTGCTATTTTTGGGGATTGTGCTGTTGGTCTTATCTGTCGTTTATTACATCTCAAAAGGTGTTGATGCCCTGATCAAAAAACATGAAAGGGTGGAAGAAGAGGTTGGAGGGGGACGCATTCTGGTAGCTACCGTCAACCCGAAGACAGCAATCGGTTTGGTCAAACTAGCCTCTCGTCTGGCAGAACATCAAGAAGACACTAGTATCTGCCTTTTCAGTGTGGTCAAAGCACCGCTTGGTATCTCAAAGTCAGGGCTTGATGAACTAATCACCCAGAAAAGCAAATTTCAAAACGAGTTGCTGCACAATACCGCATCCATCGCGCAAGCCAAGAATGTACCTATTTATACCAAATATAAAGTGGCTCCCAACGTCGAGACTGGTATTCTCAATGAATTGAAATCGCATAATCCCGTACAAATGATCTTGATTGGCTGGCCTTCTATCGATACAAAACTGCGACTGCCTCACAATATCATCAAGGAAGTTCTCTTAATGGCTCATAAAGATGTAGGCATCCTAAGGGATAGGGGATTGAACGGATTGCAGAAAGTTCTGGTGCCCGTTGGTTACGGGCCGAACGCACGATTGGCGATCAAATTAGCCTCCAAACTAGCCTACCAAGGTCAGGTAAAGGTAACTGCCCTGCGTGTTATTTCTCCCAACCTTGATGAAGAGACACGTGAAGATGAACTGATGCAGCTGCATGAAATCATCGAGGAAGAATTAGGAGATATGCCGGATTATATCGATGCTCAAATAAACCTGTCTCCAAATGTGATAGAGGGAATCATTGAAGAAACTGAAAAGAATTCTTACGACCTACTGATCATTGGCGCTGCAGAAGAGGTATATTCTCCCCAGTATATTTTTGGGAAGATCAACGATATACTAGTTGATGAAGTCACCTGTTCGATGCTGATAGTACGACATTTCCAAGCAGAACCGGCTTTATGGTTGCGACAGCAAATCAAGCAGATCGAAGAATAATACTAAGAAAAATATATTGTTTATAGAATCGTGATTTGTCTCAGTAAGAGGCTGTGGAAAAATGGAGGAAATTTGGAGAAAAGTGGAGAGAATGAAGATTTTTCAACGCAAAACCCTCTATCTGAATGGTATCTGGCAGATCACACCCTGACCGTTTTTATACTCTTTGCTTCTATTCGAGTCATTATCGATCACCAGGCACACTACACCCTAGGCAATAATAGGAGCAGGGTTTCTCAGATTGACTCCATATAACAGCTTG
>Ga0209270_1000205_pt1 | contig 147356 bp, 140 predicted proteins | sample MTBAKSrepl1MetaG_FD_187456 | JGI IMG/M metagenome (GOLD analysis project Ga0209270, IMG submission 187456) | Enrichment culture microbial communities from Arthur Kill intertidal strait, New Jersey, USA, that are MTBE-degrading - MTBE-AKS1... | ecosystem: Environmental > Aquatic > Marine >... | reverse complement strand
CGTCATGGACCTGAGCCCCGAAGCCCTCCTGCAACTCTTCCAGAGCATGCCCAACGCTGCGATTTACGGGTTTCTCGGGCTGAGCGCCTTTATCGAGAACGTCTTTCCTCCCATCCCGGGAGACACCATAACGGCCCTCGGCGCCTTCCTCGTAGGCATCGGCCGGCTTGACTTCATCGGCGTCTTCGTCGCCACCACCATAGGCAGCCTGGCCGGTTTCCTGACCCTCTTCCGCATCGGCGCCGCCCTGGGCAGGCGGTTCTTCTTCGAGAGGGACTACCGATTCTTCCGTGCCCGGGACATCCTTCGAGCGGAGGACTGGTTTCGCTCCTACGGATACCTCATCGTGGCGCTCAACCGGTTTCTCCCCGGTGTGCGAAGCGCCGTTTCACTGGCAAGCGGCCTGGCCGGGTTAAGACCCTCCCTGGTGGCCCTGCTGGCCCTCCTGAGCTGCTCCGTGTGGAACGGGATCTGGATTTTCCTGGGCTATTCCGTGGGGTCTCAATGGGAGGACGTACATGAGGGTGTTTCCACCCTCATGGGACGCTACAACGTGACCGTGGCCGTCCTCGGCGGCCTGTGTCTGCTCGCCTTGCTCCTGGTTCGATTCCGCCGCAGGAAACGGTGATCACCGGCCGCGAAGGCGATGGCCGTCACTCACCGGGGTCCCGTCGATCCCATAAAAAAGATGCCCTGTCTCCCGACGGCCCGGGCGCGTTCGGGCCCGTCGGCCGGGATCTTAGGACACGTTGAAAAAGCCCGGATCAAAATCCGGCTTACCTTCGTACCGACCGGCGAGACCCTCCTGAAAGGGCGTCAAGACGGTCTCGTCCGCCTCGACCCCTACGGCCCTCAGACCTCTGACCAGGGCGCCCAAATCGGGCGGGCATCCCTTTACCAAGACGGCCTCCCGAACTCCCGGAGAGCGGCGGTTCGCCTTGATCATGCAGTTTCCCACAAGCAGGGTCCGCTTCGCGGTCCCCGAGGGGGATGCGGCCTTTCCGGTCAGGATCTCGATCTCATCAAAGGGCGTGCCCCGGTAGGCCGCCATCACCATGAGCAGCATGGGGCTGTAGATGCCCGAGCATCCCGTGCACAGGGTCGCATCGTACTTGGGGAGACGAACTCCCTGAATGCCAAGGCGGTCCCACGCCTTGGGTCCTGTGTCATCCCCGCGCCAGGTATTGTCCCACTTGAGCGGCCGGCGGACTTCGCCGACGGGGACCCCCACCACGTCCAGATCCGCCGGGTCGGCCGATCTCGACTGGCGTTCAGCGCACAGGCGGATGTGGGGGATGGACACGGGATCGAACCCGGCCACCGCCGCACTGACCATGTCGGCGGACAGGGGATCCCGGGAACCTACGAGTACGTTCATTCGAACGGCGTTTCCCGCGTAGAAAGGCCCCTTTTCCAGGCCGTAGATGCCGTCGACCACGGTCAGGGAAGGCTTCAGGGCCTCCACAAATCGGGCCAAGTGTCGATCCAGGGTCCCGTCCGCGGCATGGCAGATCTTGCGCGACTTCATGGAAAGGCACCCCTTCAGGTTTTTCAACCCGAAGGAGACCATGGCCTGGTTGTGGGTCTTGAGCACGGGCATGTTGATGAAAAAATCGGTCGAGAGGGCGGGTTCGGAGATATCCAGGGTAACATCCTGAAAGTCCACGGGAGTAAACGGCTCCCGGTGAAGATCCAGAAGACGCACTCCATACTGCTTCTCCAGTTTCCGGTATCCCAGCCTGTCATAAATTCTTTCGGTGGGGACCCCGAAATTCCTTCCATAGACCGATCCCTCTGCGATGGTGATCGATCCGACACCCTGCTCCTTGAGCAGGAGTACCATGTCATGCACAAGCCGCGTGGTGGTGAGCACACCATAGAGCGGCATAGGGAAACCCTCGTCCAGGGCCACCAGGTTGGGTTTGATGAACACCCGGTCGGCCTCCCGCAACCCGGCCAGGCCGTCACAGGCCTTCACCAGGGACTGGAGGGAATCCGGAGAGGTCTCATAGCGGAGCACCGCCACCTTGTGTCGCTGCATTTCCATCATCCTTCAGGGCGCAGAAAACCGGGATTGAGGACGCAATAGTTCAGTTCCCTGTCCAGGCGGTTGATCTGGGCCCTCAACTGCTTCAGGTCCTCGTCTTTTTGCTTGAGTTCAGCGTCATTCTTGCACGGCTTAAACTCCAGTTTATTATACTGTTTTTTAAGCTTTTTAATTTCTTTATTTATACTTTTAAGCTTCTTTTTCGTCTGCTTGTCGATCATGAGATCGGCCTGTGGCTTCCGCTGCTCGAGGGGTGTGGTTTTCCATCGAGGACTCGGAGCAGGAGGGGATGAGGTTGCCGGGAGCCGAAAGCCGACGTGCCGGCGGGGGACATGAGTTTTCCGTTCGAATGTGCGGCGTTCACCTCTCAAAATGGGCGTTCGTTGCCCCGGTTGTTTCGGCGTCCCAAAGAGAAAACGGGTTTTCCATATCATCAAATCAGCGTTTTTGCAATATATGAAACACGATGGAGTCGCAAAAGGCCCGAAAGCACATGATCCGGATCTGCGATTCCAGCGGGGTAGGACCTTTCCAGCGACGGTGGAGTGGGTTTTTGCAAGACCGTCGCATATGCGTTCACTGCTGATGACTCATACCGAGACCGTGTGGTAGATCGGGTGGCCGGGGAATGGAGATCGGGGGACAAAAACCGGTTTCATGGTTTGCGTTGCGTTTTTCGCGTCTTTTCCTTTATTTCTTTGCGGTAGGACTCCTGAACGGCCTGCCGCAGGGCCCGGCCCAGGGAGTACCAGATCGCCAGCACGTTACGCGTTCCAGCCTCGAAAAAGGCCTCTGTCGAGCTCTCTGCAACCTCCGCCGGAATGCCCGCTTTTTCTTTCGAACGGCTCAGGGTCCCACCCGAACGATCCAGTTGTCGAATCAGTTCCTCGTACGCCGCATTCAGTTGCTTGACCTTCTCTTCGGCCCGAGTTCGAAGCCTCGGGTCGCTGGAAAACCGATCCGGATGCCACACTCTCACCAGGTCCCGATAGGCGCGACGGACCTCTTCCACGGAGGCGCAGGACTCCAGTTCGAGCAGTGCCAGACAGCGATCCGTATCCACGCCTCGGCCTCCTCCGGCCCGTTATGCCCTCAAACGCCCGTCATTCCGGGATCATCGGATCGACGCACATGACCGGAAGTCCAGCCACCCTCTCAAGACCCGCCCCCCTCCTGTGCCTTTTCAATCTTGGCCCAGGAGTCGCGCAGCGGCACGGTCCGGTTGAAGACTGGACGGTCAACGGTCGAATCCTTGCCGTCCATGCAGAAGTAGCCCAGCCGTTCGAACTGATATCGGTTACCCGGCCCGGCGTCCTTCAGGCTCGGCTCCAGGAAACACGGATGGAGGACCTCCAGGGACGAGGGATGGAGCCGGTCACGGAGATCCCCTGCCCCGAAATCATCGGCCGGATTGGGGAGACGGAAGAGCCGGTCGTAGAGACGGACCTCCGCCTCCACGGCATGGGAGGCCGAGACCCAGTGGATCGTCCCCTTGACCTTTCTGCCGTCGGGTGCGTCCCCGCCCCGGGTGGCCGGGTCATAGGTGCACCGGAGTTCCACCACCTCACCGGTCTGTTCATCCTTGATCACATCACAGCACGTGATGAAATAGGCGTAGCGCAGCCTCACCTCGCGGCCCGGGCCCAGGCGGAAAAACTTTCGGGGAGGATCCTCCCTGAAGTCGTCCCTCTCGATATAGAGCACCCGGGAAAAGGGGACCTTTCTCGTGCCCATGGCCGGGTCTTCCGGATTGTTCACGGCATCGAGTTCTTCCTCCTGCCCCTCGGGGTAATTCAGAATAACCACTCGAAGCGGTCTCAGGACCGCCATGGCCCGGGGGACGATGGGGTTCAGATCCTCTCTCACGCTGTGCTCCAGGAGGGAAATATCCACGATGCTCTCCTTCTTGGCTACACCGATCTTCTCGCAGAAATTCCGAATGGACGCGGGTGTGTACCCCCTGCGCCGAAGCCCGCAGATGGTGGGCATCCGCGGGTCGTCCCAACCGCTCACATATCCGCCGCGCACCAGGTCCAGGAGTCTGCGCTTGCTCATGAGGGTGTACGTCAGGTTCAACCGGGCAAACTCGATCTGCTGAGGATGAAACACACCGAGCCGATCCAGGAACCAGTCGTAGAGCGGGCGGTGGTCCTCGAACTCCAGCGTACAGATGGAGTGAGTGATTCCCTCCAGGGAATCCGAGAGGCCATGGGCGAAGTCGTACATGGGATAGATGCACCAGTCGCTTCCGGTCCGGTGGTGATGCGCGTGGATGATCCGGTAAATCACCGGGTCCCGCATGTTGAGGTTGGGCGAGGCCATGTCGATTCGTGCGCGAAGAACCGCCTCCCCTTCCTTGAATTCCCCCTTTTTCATCCGCTCGAAGAGATCCAGGTTCTCTTCTACCGATCGATCCCGGTACGGGCTCTCCCTCCCCGGCTGGGTGAGCGTCCCCCGGTACTCGCGGATCTCCTCGGGTGAGAGGCTGTCCACATAGGCGTTTCCATCCCGAATGAGCTGAACGGCATACTCGTGGAGCTGACGGAAATAGTCGGAGGCATAAAACATCCGGTCTTCCCAGTCGAACCCGAGCCACCTCACATCCTCTTGAATGGACGCGACGTATTCCACTTCCTCCTTGGTGGGATTGGTGTCGTCGAAGCGGAGATTGCATACCCCCTCGAACTCCCGCGCAAGTCCGAAGTTCAGGCAGATGGACTTTGCGTGCCCGATATGGAGGTAGCCGTTGGGTTCCGGAGGAAACCGGGTATGGACCCGCCCATCGTTTTTCCCCTCCTGAACGTCTCGGGCGATGATGGTGCGGATGAAGTGCTGCCCCGGCGTCTTGTCGGGTCTGGTCATGGATTCCCCCTCCTATGGAAAGCGCCCCGCGTTCCAAGACGGCGCGCGGGGCGCATCAAAACAGAGAAAAAACTCCCTCCCGGGAGCGCCGGGCCTGACTCGAAAAGACAGGCGCGGTCTCTCCCCGGGGAAAGCGGCCCCGGGTTCACCCGGGGTACATGCACTCGATCTCCTCGCAGAACTTTTCCTCGATCACCCGTCGCTTGCACTTCAGGGTGGGAGTGAGTTCCCCGGACTGCTGGGTCCACTCATTCGGCAGGAGACAGAACTTCCGAATCTGTTCGGCACGGGAAAAAGGACGCATATACTTGTCGATCACCTTCTCATACAGGTGCTGGACCTTCTCGTCCTTGATGAGTTCCTCCCGACTCGGATACCGCACCCCCACCTTGTCGGCCCACTTGGTCAGTTCCTCGAAATTGGGCACGATCAGGGCGGAAAGGTACTTTCGCCGGTCCCCGATTACACTGACCTGCTCCACAAAGCGGGAGCCCTTCAGGGAGTTCTCCAGGTTCTGAGGCGAGATATTCTTTCCGCCGGCCGTGACGATGATCTCCTTTTTGCGCCCCGTGATAATCAGGCATTGATCCTCGTCCACACGGCCGATGTCGCCGGTACAGAAGAAACCGTCCTCTGTGAGCACTTCCCGGGTGGCCCCTTCGTTCTTGTAATACCCCAGCATGACCTGGGGTCCTCGAATCAGGATCTCGCCGTCTTCCGCGATCCGAATCTCCGTGTCCTTGACCGGCGGCCCCACGCTCCCCGGCTTGATCATGCAGGGACGGTTCACGTTGGTCACCGGTGTGGTCTCGGTCAGGCCGAAACCTTCCAGCACCATGACACCCATGCCCAGGAAAAACTCGGCGTCCGAGACGGAGAGCGGCCCGCCGCCGGAAACGGCGAACTTGAGGCGGTCCATGCCCAGGGCCGCCTTGAGCTTTGAAAAGATGAGCTTGTCGGCCAGGTTGTGCTTGAACTTGAACCAGCCCGTTCTCTCCCTCCCCTCGCACATATAGGGGAGGTTCTCCCGGGCCACGTTGATGGCCCACCCGAACAGGGCGCGCTTCACCGGAGGCGCGTCTCCCACCTTGGCCAGGATCCCCGCATGAATCTTTTCGTAGAGCCTGGGGACACTGACGATCAGCGTCGGTCGGACCTCCACCATGTTCTCTTGAATCTTGGTGAAGTCCTCGGCGAAGTACACCTTGCCGGCAATGCCCACCGCCAGGTAGTAGCCGGCCGTCCTCTCCAGGGAATGGGAGAGCGGGAGAAACGAGAGGAACTCATCTTCGTCGCTGAGCAGATGACTGAAATCGTCCAGGATCTGATGGACGTTGGAAACGAAGTTGCCGTGACTGAGCATCACCCCCTTGGGAGGGCCGGTGGTGCCGGAGGTGTAGATGATGGAGGCTACGTCCTGCGGCCGTATGGCGGCAAGCCGACGATCGAACTCCTCCTGCTGGTCGTGCTTGCGACCCTCTTCCATGGCCTCGGCCAGGCTGATGACGCTCTCGGGTCGATCCGCCACCACGTCGAAGACCACGATGGGTCCCAACTCCGGGAGCCGGTCACGGACCTTCACCACCTTTTCCATATGTTCTTGAGTCCCCACAAAGCAGGCCCTGGATTCGGAGTGCTCCAGGACATAGCGGGCCTCTTCGCTCGAATTCGTCGCATAAATGGGCACGTTGACCGCACCGATGGACAGGATCGCCTGGTCGATCACCCACCACTCGTACCGGTTGGGGGAAAAGAGGGCCACGTTCTCCCCCGGCTTGATCCCCAGGGATATGAGATACGAGCCCACCGCTCGTATCATCCGGTCCATCTCGTTCCAGGAAATGTCCTGGTAGGGGCCGCCGTCCTTTTTGTAGGCTACGCAGGCCCCATCCCCGTACCTGGCCACCTGTTTCTGAAAAACAGCGGCCATGGAGTTCTCCGTATTCGCTCCCAAATCTGCACCTCCACTCCCATGGTTGAAAACACTTTTTCCCTACTCTTATTGACCCATTAGGGAAAAATGTCAAGCGGATCCGTCCGGGAGGACACGACGCTCCGGGATCGTCCAAATGGCCTGTCCAAAGGACCTTGGCATCCGCGGACGTTTGTGGTAGAAGACGTGCTTCCGCATCCGGAGACCGCTCCACGGCCCCCGGTGCAGTCACCCATTCTCCCAACGGAGCCCGCATCCATGCCCGACACAGACTCCGGCGACGTCCATCGCCTTACCCATGACGGGAAGGATATCCTCCTGGTGGGTACGGCCCACGTCTCTTTGGAGAGCGCCGAACTCGTGGAGCGGATCATTCAGGAGGAAAAGCCGGACACCGTTGCCGTAGAACTCTGCCAGTCACGGTATCAGGCCCTCACTCGGCAGAACCAGTGGAAGGAAACCGATCTTCTCCGCGCCATTCGGGAAAAGAAATCCTTCCTTTTACTCATGAACCTCGTGCTCGCCTATTTTCAGCGCAAACTGGGGAAGAATCTCGGCATTCGCCCGGGAGAGGAGATGCTTCGCGCGGTCCGGGCCGCCGATGAGTCCGGGGCCGCCGTCCACCTTGCCGACCGGGAGATCCGCATCACCCTTGCCCGAACGTGGCGTCTGATGGGGTTCTGGAGCAAGCTGAAATTGATTTCCCAGATCATTACCTCCTCCGGCGGGATGGACGACCTCACCCGTGAGGACGTGGAGGAACTCAAGAAAAAGGACGTCCTCGAGGCCCTCCTCGAGGAGATCGGCGAAAGCCTGCCCGAAATTCGTTCCGTTCTCATCGACGAGCGGGACCGGTATCTGGCCGAGCGAATCCGAAACAGCCCGGGGACCCGGGTGGTGGCCGTGGTGGGGGCGGGGCACGTGCCGGGCATAAAGCGATACTGGGAAACACCGGTGGACCTCAAGACCCTCGAAGAAATCCCGCCGGGCAGTCGATGGAAAACCGTGATCCAGTGGGGCCTTCCCATCCTCATTCTGGGGTTGTTCGCGTACGGCTTCTTTCGTGCGGGACCGGCTGCAGGAACGGATATGATCATCTGGTGGGTCCTCGCCAACGGAGTCCTGGGCGGCCTGGGAGCGGCCGCGGCCCTGGCCCGTCCCCTGACTATCCTGTCCGCCGTGGTTGCGTCCCCCCTGACGTCCATGAACCCTATGATGGCCGCCGGATGGGTTGCCGGTCTGGTGGAGGCGTTTCTGGGGAAACCCAAAGTCCGGGATTTCGAGGCCCTCGCCGATGACCTCTCATCGGTCCGCGGTTTCTGGAAAAACAAGATCTCCCGCATCCTTCTCGTGGTGGTCTTCACGAATATCGGCAGTTCCATCGGGACCTTCGTGGCCCTGCCGCTCATGATCCGCTCGTTCGCTTAGTAGGCTTTTCCATGGGACCGAGCGCCGCAACCTATCATGCCTCCACGAGTTACAATCGTCACGCCATGACGTCCCACCTCATGGACCTGGCGCATCCTCCCGCCCAGTCCAAGAGCTACGCCGGCCTGGAGTCGATCCCCATTCCCCGGCCGCGCGGCCTTACTGAAGCCACGACCCGCGATCTGCTTCTGGCCGGGCCCATGGAAGAGGCGACCCACCGCCCGCTGGGGCTCTCCGACCTGGGCCGCATCCTGGAACTCTCCTCCACTCCCACGGCCGCTGTGCGATCCAGTGGAGGAGAGCATCTGCTTCGAAGCGTCCCCTCGGCCGGCGCCCTCTACCCCACAGAGGTCTACACGGCATGCCGCGGCCTCCAAGACCTGGAGGACGGTCTCTACCATGTCGACTCACTGGGACACCGGCTCCTGCGGCTCCGGGCCGGCGATCCTTCCCCGGCGGTTCGGCCGTTCCTCAAGGAAAGTGCCTTCGGGGAGTTTTCCTTCTGCTTTTTCCTGACCGTCATCTTTTTTCGAAGCGCGTGGAAATATCGAAGCCGGTCCTACCGCTACCACTGCCTCGACACCGGTCACCTCCTCGAAGGCCTCTGCCTGGCCCTCCATGCCTCGGGGCTGGCCGGGGTCGTCCACCTCGACTTCGATGACGACCGGGTCAACGGCTTTCTCGGAGTGGACGACACGAGAGAGGCGGCCCTGGCCGTGGTGCACGTCCCGGTGGGCGCGGCCCAAGAGGGCCGGCCGTCAACGGCTCCTGTCGATCCACCGCCCCTCCCGCCGGACGTCCTGAAGGCGAGCCGGGTAAGCCCGAGGGAGGTGGATTACCCGGACGTGCGGGCCGTTCATGCAGCCGGGAAGAAGCCGGGCGGCCGGCCCGAAGAAGGGGCCACAGAGATCATGATCCAGCGCCTGGGTCCTGAAACAGGCACCTGGTCTCCATTGGAATCCTCCGGCCCGTGGCCGTTGAATCCCCCCTATGCGGACTGCGTATTCGCCCGCCGATCCCGCCGGAACTTCAGCGGTGAGTCCATGTCGCCGGACGCCCTAGCGGCCCTGATGGAGAGCCTGTGCGCGCCCGCACGGCCGAACCCGTCCGACCCGGTGGACCCGTCCGCCGTTCTCGGCACAGGCCTCCTGATCGGCCGCGTTCAGGGAGTGCCTTTGGGTATGCTCTTTCTGGACACGCGAAACCGGCGGGTCAGCAGGGTGGGATTTGAAAATCTCACAGCCCGAATGGCCCACATCTGTCTGGACCAGGCCTGGCTGGCCGGGGCGGCCGTTCAGGTTGTATTCATGACCGACCTGGAGGTCCTGGACCGGGCATGGAGCGCCCGGGGCTATCGGTATGCCATGCTGTGGGCGGGGAGACTGGCCCAACGGATATACCTGGCCGCCACGGCCCTGGGCCTGGGATGCTGCGGGATCGGGGCCTTTTATGACCAGGAGGCCATGGAGGCGCTGGGGCTCCGAGGCGGATCCCGTTTGCTCTACCTCGTGGCCGTGGGGCCGGTCCGGGGAGGGCTCCGTTGATTCAACCGCACCAAAAGTTTAAGTTTTGACAGGACCGTGCCGTTTTTCTATACTGCACGGCCATGAACGGGGTGACACGGGATTCCCTCCATTCCAAACCGAGCAGACCAACCCCTTACTCCACCGAGGGGCTGATCACTCCCGCTCACGAAACGCCATGATCCGTGGAATCGTACCATGATCCGCGGATCAGAGGCTGTTGTCCATGTCCGTGGTTGGGGTTTTCCTTACAGTTCAGCCGCTGACAACCGGTTGATGATGGAATAATGCGCATTCCAAAGGTAATACCAGGGACCGGGAAAGAAATCCAGGCGGGGGAGACAGCGTCATGATCGTTCGATTCTGGGGGACACGCGGATCCCTGCCCGCTTCCATGAACGCCCACATGGTCCGGTCCAAGATCCTGGCCGCGCTGCAAATTGCGACCGTAGAAGGAATCGGGCCGGATGCCGACCTGGAGGCCTTCATAGACGATCGCCTCCCGTTCAGCAACCGCGCCACCTATGGGACCAACACGTCCTGCATGGAGATTCGGGACGGGGATTCCTTTCTCCTGTGCGACGCCGGTTCCGGCCTGCGGGATTTCGGTAATTACGTCATGGGACTCCATCCGGACGAGCGGCCCCATGATTTTCACCTGCTCCTGTCCCACCTCCATTGGGACCACATTCAAGGATTCCCCTTTTTTGTCCCCGCCCTGATTCCCGGCAACCGAATCACCATCTACGGGTGTCACGAAGAACTGGAGAAGGCGCTTTCCATTCAGCAAAGCCTGCCTTTTTTTCCTCTCCCCTTTCAGAACCTGGGGGCCGAGGTAGGCTTTGTCCATCTGACGCCGGGCCGTGAGACAGAAATCGCCGGGTTCCGGGTCACCTCCAAGGAGCAGAACCACCCGGGCACGTCCTACGGCTTCCGCTTTGAACGAAACGGCAAATCCGTGGTCTACTCCACGGACGCGGAGCACAAAAACGAGAAAGAAGAGGACATGTCTCCCTTCACGCGCTTTTTCAACGGGGCGGACATAGTCGTGTTCGACGCCCAGTACACCTTTGCGGACGCCTGTACGGTCAAACAGGACTGGGGACACTCGAACAACCTGATCGGCGTGGAAATGGCCCTGAAGGCCGGAGTCCATCACCTGATCCTCTTTCACCAGGACCCGAGCCACTCGGATCGGGAACTGGACCGCCTCCTGGAAGACACCTGCAAACTCGTCCGCCTGCTCATGAAAGACAAAGACCTCATCGTAAGCATCGCCTACGACGGCTTGGTGGTAAACATCTGACTCGGTCCACCCGGCCCGGAGGCTTAGACGGGCTCCCGGCATTTACCGTGAAAATGCCCCGGAGGTTGGCCCAAGGCCAGGGCTGAGGCGAAGGGGATCGGGGTTTTCTGCAGCGGGCATGAGCGGGAGGCCTTCGTTATTCCGGGCGGTTGCGCCCGGGGGAAAACCGCGGCCATACCGGTACTCAAGCCTTTCAAGGCCTGCTGGAGGGACCATGACGAACTCGGGGGCATGAACGGATGCGCAACCGGCTCATCATGGCTTGAGTGCCGGGTGGAACACGGAGGGGGCAGGGATCCCCCGGGCGCAACCGCCCGGAATGACCAGGCCGGGAGCGGGGGAAGCGGAAGGAAACCCCGATCCCCGGAGCCGACGACAAGGCCGTTTCGTCTTTTCATCCTCGGGAGTGACCGGAAACCTGCGCCTGTTCACGTGCATTTGGCGGCAAAGGCCCGGGCCTCCGCAGAATCGGGAAAACGGGAGAAGATCTCCAGGGCCTCCCCGAATCGATCCAGATTCATCAAGCTGACTCCCAGGCACAAAGACAGGGACTCGCTGCCCACGTGGGAAGAGAGCCCTTGCTCCAGAAGGCGGACCGCCTTGAGGTGGTCCCCGCGTTTCTGGTACAGGATGGACAGGCCGAGAAAGGCCCGGTGGTCCGGATGGTACGTCAAGGCCCGCCGGTAAAGATCTTCGGCGACGCCCTGGGGATTCGAAATCGCCTCGATGCCCGAGTAATCCCCATGGCTGAAGGTCATGGCGAGCCGGGAGCAGAAGTCGGCATTGAGCGGTGCCCTGTCCGGATCGTCGGTCAGATTCAAGCCCCGGGCGAACGCACCCAAACGCCGGTGAAATCCGTCCCGAAGGGTCTTGCCCCAGGCCAGCACGTCCTCTCTGGACAGCGCCGGATCCAGGTCGACGTACGGAATCCCTTCGATCCGTTCCAGCCAGGCGTCATCCGAGACCCGCCCCTTTTTCTTCATCTCCTCGCAGAGCGCCGTCCCCGGGAATACCTCCAGGATATAGAATATGGCCCCCAGGGGCCGGATCTCGTCGATCAACTCCAGGGTCTCTTGAATGGTCTTTTCGGTCTCTCCCGGGCAACCGTAGATGAAATAGGCCCTGGGCAGGATGCCTGCGCGGGTGGTGAGGTCAAAGGCCCGTCGAATTCGATCCGTGCGAAGGGGCTTGTTCAGCCGCCTTCGAATGGCCCCGGACCCGCTCTCCACACCGTAGCTGATCTGAATGCAGCCGGCCCGCCGCATCCAGTCGAGCATCTCCTCATCCACGTGGTCCACGCGGGAGATGGCGAACCAGGATATGGGGAGCCTTCGTTCCAAAATGCCGCGGCAGATGTCGATGACGCGCCGGCGGCTCGCGGTGAACGTGTCGTCCGAGACGAAGAAAAACGAGACCCCTCTTCGGTGGAGGAGTTCGAGTTGTTCCACAAAATAGTCCGGGGAATGGGACCGGACCTTCCGACCCCAGAAGCGCGGAGAGCCGCAGAACGTGCAGTTTCCGGCACAGCCGCGCGTCGCGGCCACGTGCTGGTAGGTAAAATAGCGGGCCGGATTGGGCAGACTGTCCAGGTCCTCGATGACCGGGGCATCCGGCGTCCGGACGGATCGGCCGTCCCGGCGAAATGCAAGGCCGGGAATGTCGTCGAACGGGCCTGAATCACCCCGCTCCAGGTGCCTGACCAGTTCGAGGAATGGGATCTCGCCCTCGCCCAGCACCACGGCGTCCACCTCCGGGACGTGGGTCAGGATCCGGTCCCACAAAAACGTGGCACCGACCCCGCCGAAGACCACGTGGACGTCACGGTCCAGCCTCTTGGCCATGCGGGCCGTATCCACGGCGCTCCATCGGTTGGCGTGGAGCACCGAGAACCCGATCACATCCGGCCGAAGGCGCTCGAGTAAGGCCTTTGTCTTTTCAGGTCCCTCCTCGAGATCGTATTCGTTGATCACATCCACGTCGTAGCCGTTCTCCCTGAGCAGGGCCCCGATGGTATAGAGCCCCATGGGAGGGACGCGGACCTCTTCCTGGTGGACCCGCTCGTGAAGGACCCGAGCATAGAACAGGACGATTTTCATGACTTATTCCACCACGCCCCTTTCCAGCAGGTTTTGAATCGCGTCATCGTCATAGGTCAGGTCTCTCAGGATTTCCCGCGTCTCCGCACCCCTGGGGCGCCCGGGCCGGTCCACCCGGCCGGGGGTGTCGGACAGCCTCGGGGCCGGCGCAGGCTGGACCACGCCGTCCAGCGTCGTCAGGAGTCCACGCGCCGCGTGGTGGGGATGGGCCTCCAGTTCATTCAGGCCGAGCACCGGTGCCACACATGCATCCCGGCCGTCGAAAATTCGGGCCCACTCTTCCCGGGTCTTCGTCCGAAAGACCTCCGCAAACCGGGCCTTCATCTCCGGCCATCGTCGAGTATCGTTCCGCTCGGGGAGGTCCGCCGAATCCAGGCCCAGCCCTTCCAGAAAATGCGAGTAGAACCGCTCCTCAATGGCGCCCACCGCCATATATCCCCCGTCCGAGGTCTCGTAGGTCTGGTAATACGGCGCACCGCCGTCCAGCATGTTCGTCCCGATGTCCAGGGTCATGAGTCGGTTGGCCCACAGCCCGAAAAACTGGGTGCAGAGATAGCAGGACCCGTCCACCATGGCGGTGTCCACCACCTGTCCCTTTCCCGTACGCTTCCGTGCCATCAAGGCCAGGAGGACGCCCATGGCACAGAGAAGGCCGCCTCCTGCAAAATCCCCCAGGACATTGGACGGAGGGATCGGAGGCTCCCCTTCGCGCCGGAACAGGGACAAGGCGCCCGACACGGCAATGTAGTTGATGTCATGTCCCGCGGTGGATGCCAGGGGGCCTTTCTGTCCCCATCCGGTCAGGCGGGCATAGACCAGCCGGGGATTCAAGACCAACGCCCGGTCCGGGCCGAGTTCCAGTTTCTCCATGACGCCGGGCCGGTAAGGCTCCAGCAGGACGTCCGCGTCCCGAATCAGGTCCTGCACCACGGCCACTCCCTCGGGTTCCTTGAGATCGATTCGAATGGACCTCTTGCCCCGGTCAAAAGGATTTCGCTCCATGATGTTGGGGATCTCCGGCGCACCCTGTGTGGGTCGATCCACGATGATGACCTCGGCCCCGAAGTCGGCCAGGATCATGCCGCAGAACGGGGAAGGCGCCAGCCCCGCCATCTCGATCACGCGAATGCCGTCCAACGGTCTCATGCGTTGTCCCCCTGTTTTATCGGCGCGGATTTCGTTTGCAGTTGTGCTTTCAGTTTAGAAAACCAGAGACAAAAGACTTTTTAGACGCGGATTACACGGATTACACGGATTTAAAATATAAAAATAACATCATGAAATGATATAACAGCTAAATAAAACTCAAAATATTCAGGTTTTTCACATTTCATTATTCTTTGACCTTAATCCGCGTAATCCGCGTAATCCGTGTCAAAAAGGGTTTTGACGTTGTATTTGTATTTTCCAACCAAAAATCAAAGTCAAAAGAGTTTTTTTGACGCGGATTACGCGGATCAAAATCAAAATGACAACCAGTTATGCAAGCGCTTTCACACCGGAGTCTTGGCAGCGGAGCGTTCCGTCTTTGTTGTCGATCGGGGGAAGAGGAAAAAGGACCGGCGTCTGATGACGCCATGGGCCCGAGGGCCGTGAATCACACGGTGCGGCAGCACACGTCTATTCGCCCAGGTAGGCCTTTCGAACGCGCTCGTTGGCAAGCAGGTTGGCCGATTCGTCGGCCAGGGCGATCTCGCCGGTCTCGAGGACGTAGCCTCGGGAGGATACCTGAAGCGCAATCTGGGCGTTCTGTTCCACCAGAAGGATCGTGGTACCCTGATCGTTGATGCGTTGAATGGTCTCGAAGATGGAGTCCACTACAATGGGGGCGAGCCCGAGGCTCGGTTCATCCAGAAGCAGGAGCTTGGGGCGGCTCATGAGGGCGCGCCCGATGGCGAGCATCTGCTGCTCCCCGCCGGACAGGGTCCCGCCGTGCTGCCGTTGACGCTCCTTCAGGACCGGAAACAGATGAAAGACCATTTCCACGTCCTCTTTGATGCTGCCCGAGTCCCTGCGCAGGTAGGCCCCCATATCCAGGTTTTCCGTGACCGTGAGCAGGGGGAAGATCATGCGGCCCTCGGGCACTTGGCAGATCCCCATGTGAACGACGTTGTCCGCCCTCATGCCGGCAATGGGCCGCCCCTGGTACGTGATGTCTCCCTCGATGGGGACCAGGACCCCGCTGATGGTCATGAGGGTGGTGGACTTTCCGGCGCCGTTCGCACCGATGAGACAGACGATCTCCCCCTCGTCCACCTCCATGCTGATCCCCTTGAGGGCACGGATATTTCCATAGTAAGTCTTGACATTGTCCAGACTAAGCAGCATTGAATGCCCCCGTCCCCAGATAGGCCTCGATCACCTTGGGGTCGTTCTGAACCTCCTTGGGCAGCCCGGTTGTCAGCATGCGGCCGTAGTTGATCACCACCACCCGCTCGCAGACCCCCATGACCACTTTCATGTCGTGCTCGATGAGAAGAACCGTGATCCCCTTGTCGCGGATTCGGTGGATCAGGTTCATGAGGGATCGGGCTTCCTGCGGATTCATACCGGCCGCCGGCTCGTCCAGCATGATGAGCTTTGGGTCCGTAGCCAGGGCACGGGCGATCTCCAGACGCCTCTGATCCCCGTAGGCCATGGAACTGGCGATCTCATCCCCGCGGCCCGGAATACCGACGAATTCCAGGATCTCCACTGCGCTCCGGGCGATCTCTTCTTCCTCCCGTCGCTGTCCGGGGGTCTTGATCACGGCCCCGAAGACGTTCGACTTGAACCGGCAATGACGGCCGATCTTGACGTTGTCCAGCACCGTGAGATTGTCGAAGAGGCGGATGTTCTGAAAGGTCCGGGCAATGCCCAGGGCCGTGACCTTCTCGGGTTTTTTCCCTCCAATGGAGACCGGCTTTCCATTGGCCGTAAAGATCACCTTTCCCGAAGACGGTTTCTCGATTCCGGCCACGCAGTTGAACAGCGTCGTCTTTCCGGCCCCGTTCGGACCGATCAGCCCGATAATCTCGTTCTCCTGAATCTCGAAAGAGATATCCTGAAGCGCCCTGAGCCCGCCGAAGTTTTTGGACAGGTCTTGAATCTGTAAAATGGGTGTCATGTCATCCACTCGCCGTTGCCTTGGCTCTCCTTCGTTTCACCCTGCCGGCCCGCATCTGAGCGGCCACGGCACGAATCGGCATGATGCCCGCGGGCCGGAACCGCATCATGAGCACCATGATCAGACCGAAGGCCAGAAACCGAATCTCCACGGGCAGACCCAGTGCGGAAAGCAGATCCCGAAGAATCTCACTCAGGGAGACCAGGACCGCGGCCCCCACCATGACGCCCCAGATATTGCCCATGCCTCCCAGCACGATCATGCAGAGGACCAGGAAGGACTCCCAGAACTTGAACATGTCCGGCGAGAGGAATGTGACCCACCGGGCGAAAAAACTGCCGCCCATGGCCCCGAAGGCCGCGCTGATTCCGAAGGCGATCACCTTGTAGACCAGCAGGTTGATGCCGCAGGAGACGGCCGCCACCTCGTCGTCCCGAATAGCGAACCATGCCCTGCCCAGGCGCGAGTCCTGAACCCTCTGCATGACAAAAATCGTGGCCAGGACCATGACGATGGCCAGGTAGTAGTAGGGAAGCTCCCCCTGAAACTCCCACACCGGCCCCCCAAACCACGAGAGGTCTACGCTGGGAGGTGCAATGCCCGGAAGGCCCAGGGGGCCGCGGGTCAGCCAGATCTCGTTGGTCAGGAAGAGGACCACCAGTTCGGAAAACCCGAAGGTCACGATGGCGAAATAGTCCCCTGTGAGCCGAAGGGTCGGGGCCCCCAGCAGCACCCCCCACAGGGCCCCGTTCAGAAAGGCCAGGGGGATGATCAGCCAGAAGGAGAGTCCGAAATGATAGGTCAGAAGACCGGAAGTATAGGCCCCGATGCCGTAGAATCCCACGTACCCCAGGTCCAGCAGCCCGTTGAACCCCGGGACCACATTCAGGCCCAGGGCCAGGATCATGTAAAGATAGATCAGGATGATCACGTGCAGGAAGTACTGGGACACAAACGGGAGGGCCGGTAGCACAAGCGCCAGAATCAGGATTCCAATCTTGAGAAGGGTCGCGTTGCTGATTCGTTTCTGGTCCATATTCCCCTTGCTAGATGCTCTTTTTGGTCTCCTTGATCAGGACACCGAAGAAGCCGGCCGGAATGAACACGATCACGATGATCATCACGCCGTAGGAAATCCCGTCCCGGTAAAGGGAACTGAGATACCCGGCGCCCATGGCCTCGGCCACGCCCAGGACGATCCCGCCCAGCATGGCCCCGGGAATGGATCCGATCCCCCCCAGGACCGCGGCGGCAAAGGCCTTGACGCCGGCCACGTATCCCATGGTCGGATACAGGGAATTGTAAAAGGCCCCCACCATGAGACCGGCGGCCGCACCCATGGCCCCGGCCACGGCAAAGGTCAGCGTGATGACCTTGTTCACGTTGACACCGGCGAGGGACGCCATGGTCTTGTTCTGGGCCACGGCCCGCATGGCCTTTCCGAACCGGGTCTTTTTGATGAGCAGGTGCAGCCCGACCATCATGATGATCGTGACCGCGAAGATGAAGAGATGAAATCCGGTCAGGCTGAAGTGCGTCAAGTGCCAGGTCTTGTTGAACCAGGCCGGAAGGGTGTTGCCCGGGAAGGGTTTGGGCCGGGATCCCCAGATGAGCATGGCGAGGTTCTGCAGGAAGATGGACATGCCGATGGCCGTGATGAGGCAGGCCAGCCGGGGCGACTGCCGCAGGGGCCGGTAGGCGATCACGTCCAGGAGCATGCCGCATACGGCGCCGCAGAGCATGGCGAGAAAAAAGGCCATGTAAAACGGCATGCCCATGCCCACGATGAAGGTCACGGCAAAGAAGGCCCCCAGCATGTAGATCTCGCCATGGGCGAAGTTGATCAACTGGATCACACCGTAGACCATGGTGTAACCCACGGCGATCAGGGCATAGATGCCTCCAATGGTTAAACCATTTACGAGCTGTTGTAGGAACAAGGCAACCCTCAAGACCGAAGCAGATAGGGCGCCGCTACTTTGCTTTCACGGCGCCCGATCTGCATGCATTCTCACCGGATGGGTGATCATCAGTTGGCGGGTACGAACTTGCCTCCCTCGACCTTCTTGACAAAAGCGGGCTTGGAGCAGTCCCCCACCTCATTGAAGTAGGTCAGACCCGTGACCCCTTCAAAACCGGCTTCCGCGGAATTCATGGCGGCCAGGCCGTCCCGGATCTTCTGTCGATCGGTCCCCACCTTGGCGATGACGTCGGCCAGGATGCCCAGGCAGTCATAGGCGTTGGCGCTCATCCAGTCCACTTCGCGGCCGTTCGCCGCCAGGTAGTCTTCAGCAAATTTTTTGCCTTCAGGTCCTGCCGCGTCCGCCAGGAAAGGCACCGTCAGATAGGTGTTGTTCGCGGCCTCGCCGCCGATCTTGATGTAATCGGCATTATCGATTCCGTCTCCGCCGAAAAGCGGCCCCTCAAAGCCCAGCTTTCGGGCCTGACCCGCGATCAGGGCGCCTTCGAGGTGGTATCCGCACAGAAAAATGGTCTCGGGTTTGTCCCTGAGGAGTTTGGTGAGCTGAGGAGTGAAATCCGTCGTCCCTTTCACAAAACCTTCGACACCGGTCACCTCCAGGCCACTATCCTTGGCGCCTGCCATAAAGCTGTCTTTCAGGCCGATGGCGTAGTCGTTGTTCTCATGGAACACGGCGACCTTCTTGAGACCCAGGAGATCCTTGACCACGTAAGAGGCCAGATATCTCCCCTGGAAGTCGTCCGTGTAGCAGTTCCGGAAGAACCAGCCCTGCCCGACCTTACCGATCGTCTCGTTCGTGGAGGTGGCGCTGATCACCGGCATCTTGGCCCGGACATAAATAGGCATGCCGGCCAGCGTCGCAGATGAACAGACATGGCCGATGACGGCCACGATACTCTTGTCGTTGGCGAACTTGGAGGCGACGTTTCCTCCCTCTTTGGGCTGGCACAGGTCGTCTCCCCAGACCAGCTCGACCTTCTTGCCGTTGATGCCGCCCGCCGCATTGATTTCCGCGAGTTTCAGCGAAACGCCGGCCTTGATGTTGTCACCGTACGCAGCGGCATCTCCGGTAAAGGGGCCGGCTACGCCGATGCGAATGGTGTCCGCGGCCATAACGCCGGTCACCATGCAGAAGACCAGGGCCAGACCAAAAATGAGCCCCTTACCCAAAAGCGAACCTTTGCCTCTCATGATCAAACCTCCCCTTCAAAATGGTGCGTGTCCCAAAAAAAACCAATTATTCCAAACACAAGAGTGTCCCGACAGGCAGTGGCATCATAGGGGATGGGCCTATGGGTGTCAAGGTCTATTTTCCCGCTCCCCACTGCCGGAGAAGGCCGTAGACACGGGTCGGATCCCCTGTTCCCGAAGGCCCACGCCCATCTGCGTGGTGTCTGCCCGAGCACCCTCCTCTCAGATACCGGCCTTTTCCATCTTGCGGCGCCGGACCCGATCCTTGATTCGGTTGATGTGACCGCGACCCAGACCTTTCACCTCACAGCCCAGTTCGAAGTACCGCTCGATCCGAGCGTCGTCCAGTATGCCGAAGCAGTCCACTACGGCCACGGGCCCGCCGGTCATCTCCACCACGTCCTCGGGTTCCAGAGCCAGGTACTCCTTGTGCCTCACGGCAATCACCACGGCGTCCGCATCCTGAAGGGCCGCAGAAAGCTCCGGCGTCATGGTGAACTCGTCCAGGTGTTCCTGGTTCCGGAAAAACCGGGACCAGCTCAGCCCCCCGGCCGGATAGGATTCCTGCTTCTCCAGCTCCCACCAGTGATGTACATAGGGATCGTGGGCCCGAATCTCGGCCCCCATCTCCGTGAGCTTTCGCACGAGGATCTCGGAACCGCTGTACCGGGTGTCCCCCACGTCCTCCCGGTAGGAGACGCCCAGGACCGCCACCTGGGAGGCCGCGACGATGCGACCCATGTTTCGAAGGGCGTCCCTGACGAGCTGGGCCGCATGAAGCGCGCGCGTGTCATTGATGTCAATCGCCTCCGGGGTGATGCGGAAGATATCGTTTTCAAACCCCAGCAGGTGTTTGTAGGCCCAGAGCCCCAGACCGCCGTCCTTGGGGAGACAGTACCCACCGATTCCGGGGCCGGGGAAAATCATATTGTCGTGGGTGGGCCGCATGCGAATCGCCTGAATCACCTTGATCAGGTCCACGCCGTTCGTCTCCGCAAACAGGCTCCACTCGTGAAGGAAGGCCAGGATGGTCGCCCGATAGCTGTTTTCCACGATCTTGCAGGTCTCGCTCTCGATGGGTCGCTCCAGGACCGTCAGCGGATACTTCTCCACGTTGAGGACATCCGACAGAAAGCGCGTCACCCGTTCCCGGCTCTCCGCATTGATCCCGCTGCAGACCCGCCAGAAATCCCTCACCGATCGGACGTATTCCCGCCCCGGCATGACCCGCTCAAAGCTGTGCGCCAGGAGCGGTTCCCGATCCAGGCCCCGTTTCCGGAAGGCCTTCTTGATGATGGGATAGGCCACGTACTCCGTGGTGCCCGGGGGGACCGTAGTCTCGGTGAGCACGAGACAGTCCGGATCGATCTTCTGGCCGATGATCTTGTAACTCTCCTCCAGTGCGCTGATATCTGCGTGCCCGCTTCGAAGGTTCCCCAGTTCCTCCTTGAGGAAATCACACTGTACGTCCACCACCAGCACGTCGGCCAACTTGAGGGCGTCGTACGTGTACGTGGCGGTCATGGTCTTCTTCTCGTTCACGCACCGTGCGATCAGGGGTTCCACCTCCGGGTCCTCGGCCTTCACAGGCGAGATCCCCCGGTTGAACAGGGGGATCTTCCAGAAACTCCGCGGGCTGGGCCGTTGCATGCCGATGACGAATTTCTTGGACTCACCCGTATCCGGGTCCACGGAGTCCGCCACCACGCCCGCCATGACCGCGCCCACGAAACCGAGCCCCATCACCACCACGATTTCCCGGCCCTTGTCCCGCTGTTCCCGGGCCAGGGTCTCGAGCCGATCAAACTCTTCTCGGTAGTCCTGCTCTTCGGGCAAGTGGAACTCTTCGCCGTCCGGGCTGATTGAATATGCCATAATGAATCCTCGTTCTCTGGTTTTCTGGAGTAAATGACCGATCTTCGCCGGGGTCCGAACACAGGTTCTCCCTGCAGCCCTCCATTGTGTGTCACTGGCGGCAACCCATCCCCGGTCCAGACCATGCCGGCCGGGGGTGAAGGAGAGCGACGTATTTCCCGGAAATCTTTCGTCCTTTAATGAAAACCCGCGGCAAAGTCAACTGGTTCCTGATATTGCCCCAAGACCGCGGGGTTTTCTCACCCCGGATCCCTGCCCGGCAACGGCCGCAAACGGCGAACTCCCTTTTTGCCGGGAAACATAACGATATAAAAGAGATTTCATTTGATTGATCTTTGACGAACCAGTAAAAACGGTTTTTCGCGCAGAGACGCCAAGAACGCCAAGAAAAAAGATTTTTAATATCCATTGGTTATCTTTGCGTTCTCTGCGGCTTGGCTCGATAATGGGGCTTATTACGAGGGCATCATCTTTACTATGCGTCTCCGCGCGGGCCCGACAGCCCTTTCGAATGTATCACGCCTTCGGGGCGGGAATGGTGTCCACGGATGCAAACGCCGGTTCGTGAAGCGGAATCAGGATATGGGCCGCATCCCTCACTTGAAGCATGATGTCGTAGGCCTGGCACGGGTTCACGGGGGTCCCCGGTGGAATCACCTCCATCTCCATTGCCCGGACCCGGGGAGGCGGCTCGAAATTCTCCCGGATCACGCAGAATCCGGTAATGGCGGCAACGCCCTCCTCCGTGTCCACAAACACGGTCATACCCCCTTCGGTGTGTGCGGGGGTGTGCACCACGCGAATGCCCGGCAGGATTTCTCTATCCCCGTTCAGGGGCCGGACCTGGCCGTTCGCCTCCACGTCCTCGACGAAGTCCTCCAGGTAGCGGAAGTCCAGGGGGTGGGGTTCGTGAATGCGGACCAGTTCCTTTTCATGGACATAGATCTCCGCATTGATGCATTTGAAATCGTTTTCGCAGTGGTCGTTGTGAAGGTGGGTGTGTATGACCGTGTCCACGTCCCCGGGTTCGAGGTCCCAACGGCCCAAGCCCTCCTCGAACGTAAAGATCTTTCCCCCGATCCGATCCTCCCGGTCCTCGGAGATCACCGGCGCCATCTCACCGGTGTCCACCAGCACGGTTCGGTCCCCGCCCTCCAGATACCAGGCATAAATCGGAATGGTATACGGCGTGCCGTAGTCGTGCTGGTAGGTCATCATGCCTTTGTCGAACACCTTGGTCCCCAAGACGATGGGGTGAATACGATATGTGGTCATGGATTGTCCTCCTTCCGGGCGCCGGCACTCAGCTCCCCCATTTGACGCCGGCGCGCCCTTTCCCGTACAATCGGAGCCTCGTATGTTCCTCCGCCCTTGTTCCCGGCCGGGCGGGACCGCCGGGAAACGGCCTGCCTGCACCCACCCGCACCTTCGGAAAGGGGCTCCTATGAGCGGGAACGATCTTCAAAAGGCGATGCGGTACCGCTGGCTCATCTTCTGGATCCTGGCATTCGGATACATCCTGGTCTATTTCCACCGTCTCTGTCCGGCGGTGGTAGCCGAGGACATGCGGCGCGACCTGGCGGCGGGCGGAGGTCTCATCGGCCTCCTGGGGTCGGCCTATTTCTATCCCTACGCCCTCATGCAGATCCCCGCCGGGCTTCTCTCCGACTCCTGGGGGCCCCGAAAGACCATCACCCTGTTTTTTTGCGTGGCCTTTGCCGGTTCCATCATTCTCGGGATGGCCCCGAACGTCCTTGTGGCCATTCTCGGCCGGACCCTCGTGGGCGTGGGTGTGGCCATGCTCTTCGTCCCGGCCCTGAAGGTCCTGGCGGAGTGGTTCCAAGTGAAGGAGTTCGCCATGATGACGGGAATCCTCATGGCCATGGGCGGCATCGGATCGTATGCGGCCGCTACTCCCCTGGCTTACATCAGCACGTGGATCGGATGGCGGCAGTCCTTCATGCTCGTCGGCGCGTTCACGCTGGTTCTTGGAGTCCTGGTCTGGGCGTTCGTCCGTGATCGGCCGTCGTCCATGGGATGGCCGTCGCCTGCCGCCGATCCATCGGGCAGAACCGCGGACCCCATCAGCCTCGGCAAAGGCATCCGACGGGTCCTCTCCGAACCCCGGTTCTGGCCCCTGGCCATCTGGTTCTTCTTCACGTGCGCCGTTTTTTTCTCCTTCATCGGGCTCTGGGGAGGCCCATATCTCATGCAGGTATACGGCCTGACAAAGCCCCAGGCCGGTCACATCCTCTCCATGGCCGCCATCGGCATGATCTTGGGAAGCCCTCTTCTGAGCTGGCTTTCCAACCAGGTGTTCAAGGGACGAAAGCCGGTAATGATCATCGGAAGCATCTTCATGCTGACCGTCACGGGCATCCTCTACCTGTTCACCAGCCGGATTCCTCTGCCGCTTTACTATCCCATCTGCCTGATCGTGGGAATCTTCTCCGGCGCCATCGTGACCATCGGGTTCACCACGAACAAAGAACTCTTTCCGGTATCCATTGCAGGAACGGCCACCGGTCTGGTCAATTTCTTTCCGTTTGCCGGAGGGGCCGTGTTCCAGGTGGTTCTGGGACTCGTTCTGGAAAAGCAGGGCCTGAACGCCCAAGGGGGTTTCCTGTTGGCAGGCTTCCAGCACGGGCTCCTGGTCCTCTTTCTCTGCGGAGCAGCGGCCCTGGTCTCCAGCCTCTTTCTGAAGGAGACCCTGGTCAAGGGCTGATTCCCGCCCATCCGGAAACAGGGATGTTCGGCTCGAGCGTCGGGCGGGCGGAACACCCTTATCAGCGTGTTGAAAAATCCGCTGTTCACAGGCTGACTCAACATGCCCGAATGCAAGGCGTGCGAAATCCCGAGGAATGAGGCGTACAAGCACGTACGCCGCAGTGACGAGGGATGAGCGAAACGCAGCAGATGGGCGTTTTTCAACGGCCTGTCATGGATCCAGATCACATCGCATCAGTACGCACCCTCCCCTGTGGGGGATCAGGGGGGCCGGATCCAGCCGCACGGTCTGGACCACCTCGAACCCCTGGCGACGGTACAGGGCCAGGGCCGGCGTATTGTCCGCAAAGGCGATCAGGCTGACCACCCGGCGGCCCTTTTCCCTCGCCCTTTCCTTGGTCAACTCCACGAGCCGGCAGCCGATACCCTGGCCTTGCATGTCCCGACGGACTCCGATGGCGTCCAGGAACCAGCTCTTCTCCACCCGGGCGTTATAAAAGTCCTGCATGTGATCGAGTCGCTCTGCCGGAAAAAAGGCGCGCATCTGATCGGTGACGCCGTGCTGCTCCGAGGGGAAGGAGAGAGCCATACCCACCACGTCTTCCCCTTTCTGGGCTACCAGGATGTTCCGATAGGAGTGGGATCCCGCCTCCTGGGCCAAACCATGGGTCATGATCTCCACCGATGTCACGCCGTGGAACATATCCTCGAACAGGAAATCAGCCACCCCGCCCGAGGCGAGGTGGCTGAGCTCCGCCAGGCGGGTGCAGTCTCCTTTTGCGGCGGGGCGATAGACGATCTTCTCTGTGGTCACCCGGTCCTTGGGCCGCAACCGGCGATGGATCCACTCATAGACCTTCACGCTGAACTCTCCTGACACACCGTATCCCATGGACGGCCCATCGAATCGTGAAAGACGGCGACGGCCGGGCATATCCAGCCTTACGCATTATCGACGAGCGCCGACTCAGAAATAGTACCTCACCCAGATCTCGGGCCGAACCGCATCGGGTTTTTCACCAAACTCGGTGTCTGCCGGCCCCACGGGAATCCCCACCCGGAAGTTCAGCTCCAGGTTGGTGATGGGCGCCCAAGTCATGCCGGGCTGCATGTTGAAGCTGAGATCTTGAAGGTTGACCACCGCGGCCACCCACGGGGTGAAGTAGAGGATATCCAAAGGCTCCTTCTGGGAGACCTTGATGTACACGTAGTCCCTGCCCAGGTTGCGCTGCTGATAGATCGGTCCGGTGATTCCAGCCGCCCCCTGTGCCACGGCAGGATTGGCCGTGGCCTCCCATTGTTCGAGGGCCGTCCTCTGAAAGGCGAAAAAGTCATCCAGTTCATCGCGGCCGTAGCCTTCCCCGTTGTGATAGTATTCCACGATGAACGTGGTATCCATGGCATTCAGATAGCGCACCCCCAGGAGAAAGCTCAGAGCGTCTTCCCGGGTCTGCCTTCCACCGCCTGCGGCATCGATGACCATGCGCGGAACATCCCGCCGAAACGCCAGCTCCCCATGCACCTCGATGTTTTCGGCAAGGTTCCGGGAAAAGTCGAACCCAAGGCTCAGAGGCTGTTCCGGGCCGTCGAAATAGATGAAATCCAGATCCGTGTCATGCCAGAGCAGATACAGCTTGACCGCCGCGTTCAGGTCCCCCTTACGGCCCATTCGCGGGTTGGCCCAGTCATCGATGACCGGCAGCAGCAGGGCCGTCAGTCCCACGTTGGTCAGATCCCCTTCGGCAAAGCTCTTGATCGCATCCACCCCCAGCAGGGAGTGACCTTCCAGGTTCAGGGCGGGATCGTCCGGGTCCTTGGGCCCGTTGATGAAGCCGGCGGGATTCCAGGCATACCCCTTCCCCCACAGGACCCGTTTCTTGCCCGCTTCCAGGGTCAGATGGGGTGTGGGCGTCAGCGAGGCATAGGCCTCGTAGATCTTGTGAGTCCACTCGTCTTCTTCGTGGGTATGGGCGAATTCGTGATGGGTGAGCACGGCCGCCTGGACCATACCCCGCCGGTAGGCGCCGGAAAGCTCCGTCAGACCCCGCCATTCGTGGGTGAAGGCACCCGGGTCCTGTCGAGCATATTGGAGCCGGTTACGGACCGAGTTTTCATTCAGGCGATGGTGGACATACCGGGACTCCAGCCGCCCTCCGAACTCGAAGGGGGTCTGCTCCGCCTCCGGAATCGTGAAGTCGTACTCTCCCGCACCGGCCGGCATGACCCATACGACCATACACACCCAAAGGGGCAACCAGAAACGTATCATCTCACCGCAGATCCTTGACGCGGGGCAGGTAGTTCAAGGTGAAGGCCTCATCCGGCAGGGTGCGCATCTTCAGGTTTGCCGAGACCATGATGGACTGGTATCCCTTGTAGAGCGGGCTCTCGGTCTCCATCACCGCGGGACGGACGGCGCCGTCCCCGATATCCTTGACGTCCTTGAAGTACAGGGTCTTGATGAGCATCCCCGTAGCGGCATAGCACTCGATTCGGGTGGGCGTCAATTCCTCCTTGAGCACCCACATCTTGAGCCGATCATAAGCCACGGCCCCGGTCCGGGCCTTGAGATCCAGGAGATACTGCCCCTGGTCTTCCTCGAGACCGGTCACGCTGTACTCCACGCTGTAGTCCAGGCGCATGATATCGGCATTGTTGAATACGCCCCCCACCACCGACTGCATGCTCGTGATACGGATCGGTTTACCCACATTGGGAATGTAGAGCCACATGTTGTCGCCCAGACGAAGGGTGGCGCGGCCTTCCTCGCTGGCCGGCGAAATGAACAGGGTCACCACCTTGTCCTTGTCTTTTTTCAGGAACCAGAGCACGAACTCCTTCTTCTTTCCGTCCGGCTCGATGTTGATGATCTTCCGGTACATCTCCAGGTCGCCCGGCTGAAGGTTGCGATCCACCGCCTCCAGGATCTCCTCTCCGGTCAGGGACTGGGAGAACCCGGCGGAAGGCCCCAGGAGCAGAACCATCATGCACAGGGAACTCATCACGGCTTTTGCTGTCATCTTCATATTCGACTCCACGGCAACACGATCAGACATGGCGCAACGCCTCCACCGGTTCCAGCCGCGCCGCCTTGGCGGCCGGCTGCACACTGGCCAGGACCGAGACGGCCAACACGATCAGGCAGGCCGAAACCACCTCTCCCGGAGAGATGGTGGGGGCCAGGACAAAGACCTGGTTGGCGCCCCCGAAGGCGACCTCCACCCCCGTGATGCGCAAGACCATGAGGATTCCCAGGCCGACGGCCGCACCGGCCAGGGAGCTGGCCAGTCCCAGGCTGAACCCCTCGGCCACGAACAGGGCCATGATCCGGCCGGGCCGGGTACCCATGGCGGCCAGGGTGCCGATCTCGCGCACCCGTTCATACACACTCATCATCATCACGTTGAGCACGCTGATCAGCACTACGGCGATCAGGATCACCTTGATGCCCAGGGTCATGATGTCGATCATGCGGATCACGTTGTAAAAGGGGCTGAGCTGTTCCCAGGTGTGCACTTCGAACATGGGTTTGTTCTGCTGATTGAGGATGGGCTCGATCTCGCTCCGCAGGGCCTCGGAGACGGCGTCCAGGCCATCGAAGTCCCGGACACGAATCGCCACCTCGCTGACCTCTCTTTCTTCCATGCGCAGCAGGGCCGCGGCGTCATCGATGTGCATGTAGCCGTCTCTTCCGCCCGGTCCCATGAGTCCTTCCACCAGGCCGGCCACCATGAAGGTCATTCCGTTCACCGACCCATCCTTGTTGTTGGCCACCAGGACCACCGTGTCGCCGGTGGTCACGTTCATCCCCTTTGCGAGCAACTCGGGCAGGAGCACGTCGCCGGGCTTTAGCAAGACGTCCGTCCGGGCCGCATTCAAGACCCTCGACGACAGCAGCGGCGCAGCCGCCTGCTCTTTTTCCGGGTCCACGCCGTTCAGGCGCACATTGGTGGTCTGGACGTAGTTGCTCAACATGGCCCCGAACTTGATGCGGGGGGAGAAGGCCTCCACCCCGTCCGCCTTGGACAGAATTGCTGAAAGCCTCTGGTACGCCTGGGCCGGCATCATGCGGTCCAGAGGCAGGTTGTCGACGCTGGCCATGTAGCCCTTGCGGTGCACCTGCATGTGGCTCAGGAACGAGTCGGTGATCTGGCCCACGATGGCCTGTTTAAAGGAGCCGCTCAGGCCCACGAAGACCATCACCGCTACCACACCCACGCCGATGAGCAGGCCGGTGAGCAGTGTGCGGCGCTTGTAACGCATCAGGTTTTTCAGGGCCAGGCGCATGGTCTTAATCATGGCGCACCTCCGTACCGGCGACGGATTCGTCCATCAGCCGGCCGTCCTCCAGGTGGAATGTGAGTTCGGCCTGCTCCATGATGCGAGGGTCGTGTGTGGAAAACACGAAGGTGGTGCCGAACTCGTCGCGCATGCGTTTCATCAGGTCCACCACCTTCTGTGCGGTGTGGCTGTCCAGGTTGGCCGTGGGTTCGTCGGCCAGGACCAGGACCGGTTTCCCCACCAGGGCACGGGCAACGGCGACCCGCTGTTTCTGACCTCCGGAGAGCTGGGCCGGGTATTTCCGGGCCTGGTCCGCCATCTCCACGGCGGCCAGGGCCCGCTCCACCTCCGGCTTTCTCTTTCCCTTGGGGATATCGAGGATCATGAGGAGCGGGTATTCCACGTTTTCAAAGACCGTGAGCACGGGAAGGAGATTGAAATCCTGGAACACGAAACCCAGGTGTTCGCCCCGGAAGACGGCGGCCTCACGGCGGTCCAGTCGGTCGACCCGCTTTCCGGCCACGGTCACTTCGCCGGTGCTCGGACGGTCTAGGCAGCCGATCAGATTGAGGGCCGTGGTCTTGCCGCTCCCGGAAGGACCCACCAGGGCGGTGAAGGCCCCCTGGGGAATGCGGAGGGTGACCTGATTCAACGCGGCCACATCCACCTGCCCCATGCGATAGGTCTTGGATACATTCTCAAAGGTCACGATGTCCATAGGCGTTGCCATCCTGTTTCCGTTTGGTTCGCTCCCGAATCGCCATCCTTACACATGATCGGGGGTTTCTTCAATCCGCGTTCAGCGGGCCGGGTAACGGACAGGGGTCATAAACCGCATTCTGTTGCTTCCCATCCAACGGCCCCAAGTGTCTCTCCCGGCCCACGTCTCCGGAATTTGTAAAGAGTCAGGATACGCCTCATGGTACCATGAAGCAAGGCGGGATCGTTACGGGATCGTTGATGGAATCCTCCGGACACGGTCAAGGACGCGGGAGGTGCAGGGGGAGGGACCGGCGGCGTACCCAAAGACGCGGCCTGGATCAAGGACCAGGCCCGGAGGGGAAAAGGCGGCGAGGATGACGATGACAACCAGGGTTCGGGTCCCAAGAAGCAACGCCCGGGGATCGGGGAGACCGGATCGGTCCGGCCGGAGCGGGTCAACCCCGTCCCGATTCTGAAGACCCCCCAGTCCGAGTCCATGTCCATGGAAGGCTGGCAGCCGCCGGTGGAGTCCGGCGCACCGAATACGGCAGGGGCCCCGGTGGAGACCCCGGCCCAAACCCTCGCCACGACTCCCAGCCAGGCCGCCGGGCCCGCTTCCCAACCCGGCGGCGCCGCTCCGCCTTCTGTCCAGAGGACCCCCCCGGGGAACACCCTCCACCCGGCGGCCGGCGGGCCCTCCGTGAGACCCGTCGCCCCCAAGATGGCCCCTGCGGGAGGCATACAGCGCGTTCAACAGTGACCGGCTTCATGCTCACGACGAATCGCATGAATCGCCTGGTCAAGCTGATGAAGGAAACGGGATCGGTCACTCTTTTTCAGCGGGGGCGGCCCTCCCGTTATTTCTCCCGCATCACGGAGTTCCGACATCAGATTGCGGGTCGCCACCGCCTCACCGATATTATCGTCCGTGAACGGCTTTCCGTTCGTGCCGATGACGTGTGCCCCCTTCTTGAGGCACCGCCCGGCAAGGAGGATGTCGGCCGTGATGACGATGTCACACGGCTGCACCTTTTCGACAATCCAATCATCGGCGGCATCCATGCCGTCGCCCACCACTTCGAGCGTTATCCGCGGTTCAGTGGGCGTACGCATCCAGGAGTTGGCCACCAGTGTAACATCGAGCCCACACCGATCTGCAACGCGAAACACCTCCTGTTTCACCGGGCAGGCATCCGCGTCAACGAAGATATGCAACAAAAGAAGTCCTTCCCAAGGGTGACCATCTCCCCGGACGAGCATGATCCGGGGCGAGTCATCCCTGTGCATGGAAAGCCCTGATCCGGGGCTTGTACCTTGAGTCCGTGATTCCTGCAACCTCATGGGGCAAGTCAGGGGTGGCTGAATTCACTTTTTTGAAGTCCTCACACTTCCGATGTGCAGTTCGGACAACGTGTCGCCTTAATCGGAATGGTGGTAAAGCATTTCGGACATTCCTTCGTCGTCGGTTCGGCTGCCGGCGCTTCCTCTTTCCTATTGAACCGGTTGATTTGTTTGATGACCATGAAGATCGCAAAAGCCACAATAACAAAATCCAGGACCGTGTTGATGAATACTCCGTAATTGATTGTGACCGCCTCTGCAACATCAGTCTTGCTTTTCAGAGTTATAGCCAGTTTTGAAAAATCAACGTTGCCCAAAAGGATTCCAATAGGAGGCATTATGATATCGTTCACAAGTGAACCAACTATTTTTCCGAAAGATGCTCCGATAATAATACCAATAGCCATATCCATTACGTTACCGCGTATAGCAAATTCTTTAAATTCCTTGATCATTCCCATGTCATACTCCTTTCTAATCATCTAATATACAGCATTATTATTCAACAGAACGGCTTCGACAGCTAATCCTCGGTCGATTGATGTCAAAATGGCCAATACTGTTTCCTCTTCCAACCAATCGAGCCCGGCGTGGCCGTGACCGGAGGGACCCATGTCCGGTCATTGAAGATGATGCGTCCTTTCTGTTCACCGTGGGCCGTGCCATGGCGCTCACGTTGTGGGCATAGGGGCACGAAGAGTAATAAGGGAAATTTCGCCGGAAGCCCAGAGACGCATGCGGGGTCCCCACGTCCCTGTGCCGCGGGAGACGATGAGCGACATGCCGTCGATATCGTAGCGCCCCCCCACCAAGGGATAGAGGATACGAACCAGGTTATTGAAGGGCCATATCTGACCGTTGTGGGTGTGGCCGGATAGCATCACGTCGACGCCGGCGGCTGCGGTACGATCGGTCATCCAGGGTGTATGGGAAAGAAACAGGGTCGAGACTGTGGGCCGGCTTTTCAGGGCAAGATCCAGATTGGCTTCCCCTTCTCCCGGACGGCGGCGTGAGGAAGTCAGGTCGTCGATCCCCGCAAGCACGAGGCCATCGGTGATCTCTATCCATTCGTTGACAATCAGTCGAATGCCGGCACCGGCGAGAATCTCACCGGTCACATCGCGGCGATCAGGGCGCAGAGCGTCATGATTTCCGCGCACTGCCCACACACCCAGGGGGGCTGACAGTCTCCGCATGACCGGCACCAGTTCCTCAGGATCGCTGCTGCGCTCGAACAGGTCGCCGACGAGCACGATCAAATCAGGTTGCAGTGCCTGTGCCTGCTCGATACGGGCCTTCAGCCAGCGTGATCCGACCATTGTCTCGCCCACATGCCAATCCGCCATCATGACGACAGTAGTGCCGTCCAAATCGGGAGGCAATGCCCTCACGAGCACGTCGTAGGTCTCAACCGCCGGTGGCCGAATGCCCTGGACATGGGCCGTGAGGACCATGATCAGCCCACACGCCAAGCCTAACGTCCGGATGCGATTCACCGCGTTGTGAAATAGAAAACCAAACCCGCAGATCAAGTCGGCAATGAACAAACCGACTGCAATCAGAAACACGCTTGCCATCCAGTGCATTCCAGCGACTTCGAGCAGACGTGTCAAAAGCCCGTATTCGTTCCCTCCATAGACTCGACCGATAAAAAATATCAGCCAGAGCGCCACGCCAGCGGCAATGAGCAGTCTACGACGAATCCCGCTCTTGCGCAAGAACACCGAGTCCAGCCGCACAAAAACATAGACGTGCAACAGCGTCACGAGGGTGGTCAGTACGGTGCCGAAAAATGAGATGGAAGCCTCCTGCGGGCATGGGTTCGCCTTCTGACCCGGTTGTATGGTTATCAGCGTGTTGAAAAATCCGATGTTCACAGGCTGAGGAAAAAGGCCCAGATGCAAGGCTTGCGAAATTCCGAGGAATGAGGCGTACAAGTACGTACGCCGCAGTGACGAGGGATGAGCAAAACGCAGCAGATGGGTGTTTTTCAACGGCCTGTTATGCATCACCTTTTCTTCAAATAGTGCTCGATCTCCTGCTTGTGTTCAGTGACGTAACGGCAACTCGGCTCTTTGCCGCATTTTCGACACTTCAGGTCATAGGCGGAATTGATGGTTTGGCATTGCGGGCAGGTATAGTGTCCCCTGATTTCCTTGAGCCACTGTTTATACCCAACGGACTTGATGCGTTCGAGATTGATCCACAGCTCGATCCGATGAGGCATTTCAGATTGAAACCGTTTTAATTCATCGCATGGATACTCTTCACATTCACTGCAAAAATCGATGCCGCGGTCTTCTGCGCAGGCAAACATCTTGCATTTTTCGCAATAGGGCAATCTTTTGGCCGAGCGGCATCCATAACATCTGCTCTCTTCCTCGGAAAAATGGAATCGTTTCCCAAGTTTTTTGAGCCTTTCAGGCTCTTCGGTGGTGGCAATAAACCATGAGCAGGCCTCACAATAAAGACCGCAGACAGCGGCTGATTTCTTGTCCAATTCTTCAGGGTGTTCTTCTTCCTTTTTCATAAGTACCTCTACCATCATGAATGGATGCGTGATTCCTATGCAGAAAACTCGTTTCGTATCCCTCTTCCCTGAAATGCCACATGCACCACGCGGATAGGATCAGTGATCCGGAATCATCTCCCAGGCGTTTTTCTGACGGTCACTATCTCGCCTGCAGCCCGTCCATCAGGAAGGCCCGCGTAGGAGCCCCTTCCGCTCCGACGAGCTTGAGCGGCGCACACACGAGGAGGTACTCCCCCACGGGCACGGAGCGCAGATCCAGCCCTTCGAGAATCGCCACACCCGCCCCCAGCAAGGCGTGATGAACGCCGCAGTCCGACGCCTCATAGGGCTCGATGGAGAGATAGTCGATGCCGACCAGGGTCACGCCCAGTTGGATCAGGCGTTCGGCCGCATCGGCTTGGAGGGCCACGAAATCGCGCCGGAAGGAGGCGTCTTCCCAGAGGCGCTGGTTCGAGGTCTTGAAGAGCACCCGTTGGTGGGAACCGTTCACGCCGAGGAGGTCCAAATCCTCGGCACGGATGTGGCCGCTCCCGTGGTGCTCCACTACGAGCGCCGGTCCAACCAGTGTCGCAGGGGATATCCGGTCGATGGTCGCGCCATGCAGTGTAAAGTGGGCCGGCGCGTCCATATGCGTCCCGGAGTGGGAACCCATGGAAAAGCGGCTTACCGTGGCTAAGTCCCCACGCTCCAGGTGCTGCAACGCTTCAAGAACCGGAGGCGCTCCATCATCCCAGATGGGCGTGTCCGGACCCAGTGGAATAGTGATGTCATAGACGTTCATGCTCTCACCCTTCGTACCATCCTGAATGAATACCCTGCGTAAAGGCCTTCACCGGCCCGTTCTTCGAAACCGACCATTGCTCAACCACCTCGCACGTGTTCCGGATGGAAGCACGACCGTTCGGTCAGAGAGCACTCGAATCGCTGCTCGCTGACCGTGGTCCCCCACTGGGTTCCTCTATGCTCCTCAACGAGTGCAAAACCCGCCTTCTCGTAGAGATGCCTGGCCGCTCCAAGCCCCTCAAATGTCCACAAGTAGATCCTTTGATACCCTTTGTCCCGGCAAAAACGGACGGCGGAGTTCATCAACCGGTTCCCGGCCCCTTGTCCCCGGAGGGCATCCGACACGATGAACCACCGTAAATGGGCCCCCTCGCTTTCGGCATGAATGCCGTCCATGGCCAGAGAGCCTTCAATGCGGCCGTTCGCTTGGACAGTCCAGAAACCGTCCCGGTTCTCATCATACCGCTTGAGAAATTCAGCAAGTTCGACCGCGACTTTCGCCTCGAAAAAGAGTCCGAATCCCCAGTGCTCGTGGTAATAGGCGCCATGCATTTCTGCGACCCGCCCCAGGGAGCCGGGCACATAACCCCGGGTTATCGTAATCTCAGACATGCTGGCCTCTGCTCCATGGTATGGCGCACAACACCCTGCTCGACCGGCCGGCTTCAGGACGCCGGCCATGGAACCGGTGCCGGGTGTGACGCTGTTGGTCACCCGCCGAATGCGCCAGGACACGCCTGACGCCCGGGAAGCACGCGCGGAACTCGGCGTCTGGACAACGCGCCGGGCCGCCGCGTCTTCACGGTGTCTCCACGCCTTTGTCATGCTTCATGGTTCTGCGTTCCACCGACGGCGAATCGGTCCCGCACCTGGGCGCGTCTTCAATGAGACGCCGACCCAGACTGACCACCTCATCCCGGACATAGCCGAGCCTCCGGTAAAACGCGAGGGCATCGGGATTTGCGGCGCGCACCTGTAGATTCAGCTTTGGACAGCCCCGCTCCAGCAACCGCCGCTCCACCTCCTGCATGAGTTGACGGCCGTAGGACCGCTTCCGACGCGCAGGCGCGACCGCGAGGTAATAGACCCAGCCGCGATGCCCGTCAAAGCCCGCCATGGCGGTTCCAACCACGTCTGCATCGCATAGGCCGACCAGAAACAAATCCGGTTGCTCGGTGAGCTTGCGAGCGATGTCCTTACGGGCATCGTTCCATGGGCGGGTCAATCCGCACTCCTCCCACAGATGGATCACAGCCTGTTCATCCGAAGGCCGGAACATACGGATGTGCATGACGTCTTCCACGCCGGATCTCCCGCATCACCACCGGAAGAAAACAACACCGTGAACGGGCGATGTTTTCTCCTTTCCGAGGCCATTCAATGTGTTATAGCGCATATTCCACTGCCTTTTGAGCATGGACAGCGGTGGTATCCACCAGCTTGATCCCGGTGTCACTCTGTTTGACCAGCATTCCGATCTCCGTACAGCCCAGAATGACGGCCTCGGCCCCTCGGTCCGCCAGTGAATCCACGATGCGCAAAAAATCCGTCCTCGATTCAGGTTGTATTTTGCCCATACAAAGCTCTTGGTAGATCACGTTGTGTACAATATCTCTGTCCTGTTTGTCAGGCACCAGAACATCGAGATCGTGTTTATGAATGAGCCGACCCTTGTAAAAATCTTGTTCCATCGTGAATGAAGTACCCAACAATCCCACTTTTTTGATGCCATCGGACACAAGCACATCGGCGGTTGCATCGGCGATATGAAGCAATGGTATATCAATCGCACTCTCAATTTCGGGGGCGACCTTATGCATGGTGTTCGTGCAGATGACCAGAAAATCAGCGCCGGCAGACTGGACACTCACCGCGGCTTCTGAAAGTATGTCGGCTGTACCTTCCCAGTCGCCTTCGTGCTGCAGCTTCTCAATGGGATAAAAGTCCACGCTGACCATGGCGATCTTGGCGGAGTGCAGCCCGCCAAGCGCCTCTTTTACGCCTTCGTTTATGGCGCGATAGTAACCCACCGTGCTCTCCCAACTCATTCCACCCAGAAGACCAATGGTTTTCATCATGCCTCTCTCTTCTTTTTTCAACAATAATGCGCTGTTCAGCGGTGTGCGGATCGAATGGAGCGATCCCCCCAACCCATCCTGCCGGATGACACCTTTAGCCCCTGTACGGCCTCTTTGCAAGGCGCATCACCCATGCCTCTGCCCGCTGTTCCAACCCGATCAAGGATTCAAAGACGTGCCACACCCCTTATCCGCGTGTTGAAAAACCCGATGTTCACAGGCTGACTCAACATGCCCGAATGCAAGGCTTGCGAAATCCCGAGGAATGAGGCGTACAAGTCCGTACGCCGCAGTGACGAGGGATGAGCAAAACGCAGCAGATGGGCGTTTCATAACGGCCTGTCTACAGGCCGGAGAGTTCCTGGTCCTTGGGCCAACTGATCCGCCATCCCAGGGTGACGCGGGTCTCTTTTCCCGCTGCCAGCGGCATGGCCCAACGCAAAAGTCCCTTCACATCGTCCACATCCTGCTCATAGCCCTGTGTCGTCCGGTCTTTCAGGATCTCGACCTCGATCCGGTCATGACGGGGCGCCGGCACGGTCTCCAGAACAACCACGTCCACAGCCCGCGTCCCCTGGTTCATGATCACTGTGGCCGTGTGCCGCTCCAGTTGATTCTCGCGGGACAACAGGGTCGGGTCGCTGCGCATGTCCTTCAGGACGCTGCGCGTCACGGCAATCCGGTCGTCGATACCAAAACCGATGTCCTGGGCCTGACCGGGCCGCAGCAGGGGGAGTTGGAGCCGACCGACAAACGCGCCGTCGCGAAACAGGCTGGCCGCACCCGGGAGCAGAGGAGCCTCTCCTTTCAAGACCGCGCGGCTGACCACGAAGGCCTCGTTGCTGAGTTGGGGCTTGATCTGAATCTGCATCCGGTTGTCGGTCGCAAAGGTCCCGCACATGAGCTTGCTTTCGGTTCCGTCCGCCTTCACGCCGACCCGGCCGGGAATGACATATTCGGTGACCAGGCCGCCGGTGCGGATCTCAGCCCCGGCAAACTCGGCCTCCTCGCCGGGCGCAGCCCCTTCCCCGGCCTTCTCCGCTTTATCCAATGCGGCTTGCGGCGCCGCCATTCTGGCCATTTCTCCCATCACCATCGGTTTGGGCGCGGCCGGATCGTACAGATCGACCCAGAGGGGTCTCAGATCCGGCAGACCGGCCCCGCGATGGGGTTGGGCCGTGGACAGCACCAACTGGATATCCACCCAGTCCTCGCCCGTCTTCTGCCGCACAGACCCGTACTGTACCAGGGAGAGTTCCCCGCTGTTCGTGTCCAGCCGGGCATCGTACACCGGTCGCCAGGACACGCCCGGGACCTGGTAGTGGAGACGGACGCTCAGGCGCGTGGGCCCATCGGCCTCCAGGGGAAGGTGCACCACATGGGTGTTGCGCAGGCCGGTGTGGAGTTGCGACAGTTCCGTCTTGAGTGCTTTCAAGGTGCGGTCCAGGTCGCGCAGGGTGATCTGGTGTGCAAGATCGGCCTTGAGCAAATCTTGAAGGGAACGCCCGATGACTTCCGCGGCCTGGTTCCACTCGCCGGGGTTGAGGTGGAGTTCTTTTATTTCTTCGTTCACGCGCGTAGCGGCCTGGTGACCGATACTCTCGATGAATTTCCGTTGCGCAGCCAGGCCCTGCCGCTCCGCCTCCACCCCATTGCGCTGATCCTGCACTTGCTCGATCCGGGCGACCAGCTCCTTTTCTCTCGGTGCGATGAGGTCGGTTTGTGCCTCCAGCCGGTGCGTGAGGGCGCTGAACCGGACCTTCGCCTCACCCCGGCCTTCGGCCCGCAGGGAATCGGGCAGCAGATTGGCGGGCAGTCCGCGAAACACCAGGACGCTGGCTCCGGCCGGGACATCCACCACGGCCTCACGGGTCAACGTAGCCCGGTTCGGGTAGACCGTTGCGGCCACGAGCCTGCTTTGTGCGGCAATGTCGGCGGCCCCGGCATGAACCGGAAAACCCGCCGCGGCCAACACCACGACGGCTGACAGAAAGACCGTCACCATGGTTCGATCCGAAGGGGAGTGCTTCATGGATGGCTCCTTGTTCTGGAATGAGCGGAAAGGGACCGAAAACGAAAAAGCTTGGAAATCGCATTCAACCGCCCGCGCCGTGAACCGTGCCGGGCATAATCCGGGATTGGGCCTTGCCGCCGGACATGATCCATCGAACGACCTTCACCCACGGGGACCACGCCTTCATTCGCGGCATGATTCCAAGCGATGCCTGTGCCGTGGCCAGAGCGTCTTCCAGCAGTGCATCATGCAGAGGCCGAATGATGAGCGCCCAGGAAAAACAGGAGACCCCATGCAGGGACATGTCGATGGTATGCCGCAATATGACGGGCGGCCGTTGACTCTTCACCACCTCGAATCGGTGAAATCCATGGAATCCCTTTGGATGAGTGAAACGGAAGCGAATCGATTGTCCGGGTTGGTACTCCTCGACATCATACCCGATGGGACCGTGCCCCCCCTTTGCACCGATGCCGAGGGGACGATCGAATCTCATGCGGGGCCATGAATGGGTCGGCCAGAGGCGGTCATCTTCGGAGGCCAGGGAATCGATGAGCGCCCCGACCTGTTCATGATCCGCGTCGAGTTCGCGTTCGTGAATATTGATGACCTTCATTGGGACCTCTCCATTCGGGATGCCCGGCGTCCGACATGAGATCCGTCTGTTTTCTGCCGTCGCCGGTCATGCGGTTGTCCTGTGCGCCTATTTCTTCCACGATTGAATCTCAATGATGTTTCCTTCGGGATCCCGGAAATACACGAAGGTCAACACACCGACCCCATCCACTGTTTTTTCAGTCACCCTGCCCAATAATCGCCCACCATTCTTTATGGCCTCATCCAAGGTCCGACCCACATCATCCACTTCAAATGCGATGTGAGTCAGGCCGACAGAGTTCGCCATGACCGGTTCGCCATGGTGCATGGTCCGGTATGAAAAGATCTCCAGGGTAGGCCCGTGGTCGCCATGCCCGGGAAGCAACAGGTGCACGCCTTCCAAATCGGCGTCTTTTAACCCGGTCGCCTGATCCAGCCATGACCCTGAGAGCTTTCTTTCCGGAGGCTGTATTCTGCAATCAAATACGTTGATATAGAATTGAGACAGCAGTTTCCAATTTCCGGCCACGATATTCGTGTGAGCAAACCGCATACGTTCTCCTTCCGATGAATCACATAGTATGACATAACTCTTTTATTTTCCTTCAAGAGATACATCGAATGGATACCGGTACGCTACTCTTGACCGACGAATGGGATGGATTGAGCCGGTCTGTTCAGCGATAGATATCTTTCCGATGACCGATCGTCACGACCCATATGGTCAGTTCATCATCCTGGATGGAATAGACAATGCGGTATCGACCCTGTCGCAGGCGATACCTTTCCTGTCCAGTCAATTTTTCGCAACCCGACGGACGAGGATTTCGTTCAAGGTTCTGGATGCGATGGAGGATTTTCTTCACATCTTTTTTCGGAATGCCGGAAAGATCCTTTTCCACGGATCTTCTGAAAAAGACCCTATATGCGTCCATCTTGCTTGAGCCTCTTTACCATTTCGTCGTAGCTGAGCAGAGGTTCGTTCGCTCTTTCTTCGAAGGCAGCCAGGTCTTCGGCATCTTCGGCAAGGGCCGCTTTGACGGCCGAATTGACGAGATCAGAGATGGATCGTGATGTCTCTAAGGCCTTTATTTTAAGGGCCTTATGAACGACGCCATCCAGATAGATCGTTGCGCGTTTCACCGTGGTTTCCATCGTGTCGCCTCCATTCGTTTGGAGACAGTATAACGTTGTAGCGTCTGAACGTCAAGACGCTATTTCGAAGCCAATGCCCATGGCCCTGGATTACACAGCCGGCCTCATTGGCCATGACAGGGGGGCGATCATGCATGTTTTGGCATGAAGATATCCCTACTTCTTTTTTATGGCGCGATACAGGACCAACAGGAGGACGGCACCGCCGGTAGCCAGCAGAAAGCTCCCGATATTAAACCCTGTAACTGCTCCAAGACCCAGAAAAGATCCGACAAACCCACCCACGAAGGCGCCCGCTATACCGATCAGGATGGTAATGAAAATCCCTCCAGGGTCGTCGCCGGGCATGATGAATTTGGCAAGCGCACCTACGATGAGTCCCATGACGATCCACGACAAAATTCCCATGGCAAACCTCCTTTTTTTTCGTTGCCATCCATTCTTGATGTCCTCGTAAAAAAATCCATTCTCGCGCCAAGTCGCAGAGAACGCAAAGAAAAGCGATTCATATTAAAAGGTTTTTTGCTTAGCGTTCTTGGCGACTCTGCGCGAAAAACAGTTTTTACGGGTTCGTCATTCTTCCGTCGAACGCGTAAGGGAACAGATTGACCAGAGAGTGAAGCGAACTTCTGGTACCGGCATGTGATTCAGCTAGCCGTTCAAACTCTTCTTCTTCCAATCCCTATAGTTGTGTAGATCATGCTCAACCATGGCCAAGCATGCAGCCACAACCAGCGCATCGTCGATATAGCCGACTCCAGGGATGAAGTCTGGAATAAGGTCAATGGGGTTTAACACGTACAGGAGTGCGGCTACGATTGCAGCAATTGTCCAGAAGGGAACTTTTCGATATTCTCCTCTGAAGTAATCCTGTATGAGCGAGAACAACAGTTTGAGATCCGCAACAAATCTTCCAAGCGGTCCACTGCTCTTGAATTTTCTCTCGATTTCATCCCGTTTGTCGAGCACCTTCTTGAGGTCGTCCTCGGTTACCGTCTTGGCTCCCTTCTTGAGTTGTTCTTCAGCCTGCTTTTCATTGAACTCTGTCATTGCCGTTTCCTTTCATTTGACTTCCCGGCCGGTTTTGCTTTCTCGAACGGAGGATCAGGAAGAATCCGGGTTCCCCTATGGTGTTGATCTCCAATCGGCAGGCCCCCATGAACTGCTGCACGCTGTTTCTCTTTCATGGGTGAGGGTTTCGAATAACCGGACAGGGATGAAGATCGGCCCCATGGCCGGCTCGGATCCATGCGGTTATTGACCATGGCTTCCCTGCAGAAACTCCAGGATGCGAACCATGAGGCGATGGATCGACGGGTAATGATTCGGGCCTGCGGACAGGATCTCTTCCTCGGGCTGAATCGTTCCGGACGGGACCAGTTCGTCGCGGCAATGGGAGATGATCTCCCGGGCCGATTCCGGTGTGGTTTCCAAGTGGAACTGCAAACCGATCACCGACCTGCCGAGTTGAAACGCCTGGTTCTCACACCCCTCATTCTTTGCCAGCCGTATCGCTCCCGGCGGTAGATCGAAGCTCTCTCCGTGCCAGTGAAACACGGTTTCCGACGGTGGAAAACCGAACACCGATTCGTCCCCGGACTCCACCCCGTGGACGGGGAACCATCCGATTTCCTTCACGGTGTTTCGATAGATTCGCGCCCCCATGGCGCTCGCAATCAACTGGGCGCCGAGGCAGATGCCCAGGACCGGCTTTCCACGCGTGATGCATTCACGAATGAATCGTTTTTCTGAAACCAGCCACGGGAATTCATCTTCATCCTTCACACTCATCGGGCCGCCCATGATCACCAGAAAATCGATGGACCGTGCTTCCGGGAAGTCCGCTGTCTCGAAGAGGCGTGTGCGTGCAACCTCGTACCCGGCTTCTTCCAACCAGGGTTCTATGCTGCCCAGTCCCTCGAACGGAACGTGTTGAACGTAGTGTGCGCGCATTCGATGTCTTCTCTCTCAACTCAACGACCTGACAGCGGCCCTCTTTTTCCCTATGGGGCGCTGAGGCGGAAGATCGATGTCGCGGCAGGACGACGCGCCGGACAGCCACACGAGGGCAATTGGCTGCCGGGCCCCTCCCCTTCAGCCGCTTCGTCGTGTGGCCGAGGCAACGGAACGGCACCCATGGAAGGGGCCGGTCATGACGCGAACACCGCCTCCATCACCTGCAGAGCGAAACGGGCCGACACCGTGGCGGGGCCGCCCCCCATCTCCATACCCACTTCCACGGCCTCCAGAACCTCGTCATAGGCCGCGCCTACTGCCGCCGCCTGTTCGATGTGCCACTGCATGCACGACTCGCAGTCGACGCAGACCGAGATGCCCACGGCAATGAGTTCCTTCTGCTTCTTGCTGAGGGTCCCGTCCGAGAAGGCCGCCTCTTCCATTCGAATGAACCCCTGGTAGACCTTCGAACCCTTTTCAAGGAGCTTGCCGTGGGCCCACTTCCTCGTCCGCGCCATCTCTCGGAGTTTTTCTTCGATCATGTCCCGGTCCTCTCCCCCTTGCGCATGCGAAGAACCCGCCACAGCCCCTGTCATAAACCCGGTTCCCGTGAGGCATTCAACCGCCCCGATACGTCGTTGTCCCGCCGGCAGGTCGGGCCCCGGGCAACCCGACGATGAAACGCGTCAGGGTAAAGACCGGTGGCCCCGGCTTCCTGCCGCTCCATTCAGGAAGGCCTCATCCATGTTCCGTCCCGACTTCCTGAAGCCATTGGTCCGTGCCCACCTCCCTGCGTCTTGCGAGGGCCGTTTGCCGTGCCTTTAGGGATCGCTGGAATTCCTCGTCGCTCATGCCGGGGTCTCGCAGCTCCAGGAAGGTTGCACACGGAAAATCCTCGCACAGTCCGCAGTGCTCCATCTGTTTCCGGTTGCGGCAACAGTCGTGGATGGGGCACACGTCCATCTGCATCAACCCGGTCCAGAAGGGCCGGCCGTCCACCAGCCCGCAGCCGTTGCATTCGTTGCCCAGGAACTCGCAGTGACCGCAGTACAACCCACACACCGGGGCGAAGTTCACATCGATCATGGGGCTTCTCCTTTACGGACGCTCTGGGGATGGTTTCCCTGCGAGCATCCGTTTCCGTTCCGCGGTATAAGCCCACCACGGTTTCCCGGGTTCGCCCGCCATAAAGCGCACGGCGGAGATGAAGACATCGAGAAGACACGGATCGTGTTTCTCACCCGTGCAGGTCTCGAGTTCCCGGAACATGGCGTACGGGTCGCGGCCGATCATGTCTACCGGCGATTGAATACCGATCCGCCGCAGCTTTTGAGCGATGGCCGGCCCGATATTGGGGACCTGCTCCAGTCGAGTATAGGCGTCCCGATTCATCCCTCTCCTCGTCCTCGCATACTGCCGGTTCGCTCTCACCTGTTCCGTGCTCGTCGGCCGGCCATGGACATCACCCGCCAGACACTCAATGAGCCGAAAAAAGCGACCGGGGTCTCTTCCGGTCCGATGAATGTGCTGTTGAATCCCATGTCCACAGAATGGCCTATGGGACGTAGTCCAGCCTTTTCTTAGATCGTACTATTATTCCACAGTGCCGGATCCATTTCAATTCTTCCGGAGTCAAAGGCCCCTGCGACACGGCCCTGAAATTCATTCTCCGTTGATCCCGGTTTTTCGGCCCGGTCAACACCAGTAGATGTGAGGATTGTAATCGGGTGTCGCGTGTGCACCCAGCTTGTCAACAGGCTGGTTGCATGGGGGCACCCGTTTCGATGATTATATTTTTAGACTCCTCTCCAGCAGGTATTCAACGAAAGTCGGACTAGACGCGTCCGGCGAAATCGGATGACCAGACAGAGGTCTACACACACAGGATTGTCGTACCCCCAGCAAAGCCGGGGTTTTGAATTGTGAGCCCCTCAAAGCGGTGATAGAATTCGAAGTTGACTGAAGGCGGTTGGTTCAAGGAATTCAGTCGTTGGCCGATCGGCTGAACTCAATCGAAGCATGACACCCAATGATAATCAATAGAGAAATCAAGAATATACACCTAAACATCCTCATCGTAGACGATGAAGCGAATATCCGTAAGACACTCTCATACTGCCTGGAAGCCGAAGGTCATACGGTCATCGCAGTCAGCAATCCGGCGGACGCCACCGAGGAAGCGCGGAGGCGTCCCTTTGATATGGCCTTTGTCGATCTCAAGTTGGGGGAAGAAAACGGCATGGATGTGATTCCCGCTCTGCTGTCGGATTCTCCCTGGACCAAGATCGTGGTCATTACAGCGCATGCCTCCATCGAGAGCGCCGTGGAGGCCATTAGACGAGGCGCAACCGACTATATCGCGAAGCCTTTTACCCCGGATCAGGTCAAGGTCCTCACCCGGAGAATCGGCAGAATCAGGGAACTGGAGACCGAGATCGCCGCTCTCAAGGAGGACGTGCAGAGACTTGGTCCGGAGGATCGGCTTCAGAGCTTGAACGCGGCCATGCAACGGGTCATTGAGACCGCGAAAAAGGCCGCATCCTCGGAGGCGATTGTCTTGCTTTGCGGGGAGAGCGGTACGGGCAAATCGGTGTTTGCCAGGGCTATCCACCACTGGAGTCCAAGGGCCGAAAAACCCATGGCGGTTGTGGCCTGCCCGGCGGTTCCGCCCGATCTTCTTGAAAGCGAGTTGTTCGGGCATGTGAAGGGGGCATTCACCGGGGCGGTGCGGGATAACCCGGGGCGTATCACTGCATGTGAGGGCGGCACGCTTTTTCTGGATGAGATCGGAGATATGGCTCCATCGGTGCAGGCCAAACTACTCCGGTTCGTTCAGGACAAGGAATACGAGCATCTGGGAGAGTCCAAGGTGCGCAAGGCGGATGTGCGCATTATCGCCGCAACAAACGCCGACCTCAAGGAGCGCGTGGCCGAAGGTCGCTTCCGGGAAGATCTGTTCTATCGATTGAATGTCATTTGCCTTACGATTCCCCCGCTTAGGAATCGACCGGATGACATTATGCCTTTGGCCATGGGTTTTCTCACATATTTCCGCCGCGCCAATCATAAGACGTTCCTTGGGTTCAGCGAGGAGGCCGAGAAATCCATGTTGAGCCATGCCTGGCCGGGAAATGTTCGTGAGCTCCGAAACACCATCGAGCGGGCCGTCATTCTGGGCGGTGGCGAACGGATCGATCTGGCGGATCTTCCCGACAACATCGCTCCCACCACCGGCACGCCTGCCATCGGCGACAGGGTGCCCTTGTCTACCATCGAAGAGCTGCACATCAGAAGAGTCATGGCCGACACCTCCTCGCTTCAGGAAGCGGCGGACGTCCTGGGTATCGACCAGACGACGCTCTGGCGCAGGAGGAAGACCTACGGCATCTGATTCCACGTTTCACCTCCATCCGCCTTGCAATTTGCAAGGTCCTTTCCGCCCGGACCTTTCAGGTTTCAAGGCAAGTCCTTCCGTATTCAACCATAACACACTGAAATATATTGAATCACAAAATGGCACATGCGTTGCTTTGTATAGGGGTGTCGGCGGCGACTGAACGGAGGACTGTACTCCATGACGTTGAAAAAAAAGATCTTAATAGGGTATGGCGTCGCATTCGCCCTCATGGGCCTTGTGGTTGTTTGGGCGGTTACGAACCTGGTTTCGCTGGGCAAAGCGACCGATGCCATTCTAAGCGAGAACTATCGGAGCATCCTCGCTGCAGAGAACATGGTGGACGCGTTGGAGCGGCAAGACAGCGGGATGCTGCTCATGTTCCTTGGCGAAACGGAAAAAGGGATCGCTCAGTTTCGTGGATACGAAGCGGTCTTCCTGGAATGGTTAGCGCGAGCAAAAGACAACATCACGATTCGGGGAGAAGCGGAACTTGTCCAATCCATAGAGGGGGATTACTCAACCTATCGGCAACGATTCTCCTTGCTCACCGACTTGCGTGAAAGCGGCGACGCGACATTGAAGCCTGCCCATTATCAGGAAACGGTCTATCCGCTCTTCGCCAAGGTGCGCGATGCGTGTATCGGTTTACGCAACCTCAACGAGGATACCATGTACGCCGCCAGTGTCCGGGCCGGTGGCGTGGCGCGGCGCGCGATCTGGTCAACGGCACTCGTGGCCGCGTCGGCGATGATCGTGGCCTTGATGTTCAGTCTGTTTTTGGCCGAGCGGATTGTCCGACCGATCCGCCGCTTCATGGAGGCGTCGCGGAAAATCTCCTCGGGCGACTACACTGTCCAGGTCCCCGTGGAAACCGGCGACGAGCTTGGGTGTTTGGCCGGAGAGTTCAATCAAATGTCCCTCCAACTTGGCCGTTACCACGAAATGAACATCGAGCAAATCATCTCCGAGAAGAACAAGGGCGAGGCGATCCTTTCGAGCATCGAGGATGGCTTGGTGGTTTTCGACACCAATCTCAAGGTGACCGGCATCAACCCCGCTGCGCGTCGGTTATTGGATTTGGAGTTCTCTGAGAGTTCCACATTACAGTGCGCGGACATTTTTCCGGCCCCCCAGGTCTGCGATCTTATCCGCAAGACCGTTGAGACGGGCTCACAACCCGATGTTCCCGATGAGCAGCGCATTATCGTACTTCCGGAGGGTGAAGACTCCAGACACTATTTTTTTTCCGTTACGGCCATTCGGGGAAGGGACCGTAATCTATCCGGCATCGTGCTCTTACTCAGGGACGTAACCCGTCTGAAGGAAGTGGAGCGACTCAAGAGTGAATTCGTCATGGCCGCGTCTCATGAGCTTCGCACGCCACTGACCAGTCTGGGCATGAGCGTGGACCTGCTCATGGAACACGCCGCCGTTGGATTGGCCGAAAAGGATCGGGAACTCCTCCAAGCGGCTCATGAGGAAGTCCACCGCATGAAGGCGCTCGTCAGTGATCTGCTTGACCTCTCAAAAATCGAGGCGGGCAGGATCGATCTGGAGTTCGAGAGCGTTCCGGTCTCAACCTTGTTTGACCATGTTGAAGCGGTTTTCAAGAGCCAAACGGACATAAAGGAGGTCTCGTTGACATCGGAACTCACGGGCGACATACCCAAGGTTCGCGCCGATGCCAACAAGATCACATGGGTATTGACCAATCTGATTTCCAATGCCCTGCGATACGTGAGCAAGGGCGGCCACATCGGTCTTTCGGCGCACCGGATCGGATCTCACGTTCACCTCTCCGTGCGCGATGACGGTCCGGGGGTTCCGCTCGAATATCAATCCAAGATATTCCAGAAATTCGTTCAGGTTAAGGGCCAAGAAGCCGGAGGGACAGGTTTGGGCCTGGCCGTCTGCAAGGAGATCGTTCGCGCCCACGGAGGCGCGATTTGGGTGGAATCGTCCGCTGGTCAGGGAAGCACCTTCACATTCACCCTGCCGGTGGCTCAATAGGAGGAGCACATGGAAAACGAACCCATCCTGGTCGTCGATGACGAAAAGAACATCCGCCTGACCATGTTGCAGTCATTGGAGCCTTTAGACATTCCGGTCCAGACGGCCGTGAATGGCGAGGAAGCGCTTCAGAAACTTCGTGAAGCCCCGTTCAGCCTGGTTTTTCTGGACTTGAAGATGCCTGGGATGGACGGGATGGAGGTCCTTCGGCAAATCAAGGGCGACTGGCCCAAAATTCGAGTGATCATCATTACCGCCCACGGGACGATAGAATCCGCCGTGGAGGCCATGAAACTCGGCGCGGTGGACTTCATTCAGAAACCGTTCAGCCCCGGGGAGATTCGAGAATTGGCCACCTTGGCGCTGCAGCGTGAGGCGTTGGATGAGGAGACCGCCGTCGATTACTTTTCCTTGATCGAACTCACCAAAAGACACATCTCGGATCGAGATTTCCCAGCCGCCCGTAAAACGGCCCGAAAGGCCATAGCGGCGGACCCGGCCCAGCCGGAGGTGTATAACCTTCTTGGAGCATTGCTTGAAATCAAGGGTGATTGGTTGGAGGCCCAGAAATTCTACCGGGCGGCCTTGGATATCGACCCCACTTTCAAACCGGCCTGGGCGAACCTGGATCGGACCACGTCATGGGAGAAATCCGGCAAGATCGATCTCGGGCCGAACAAGAAGGCCACGGACTCCAAGGACGACAAGACCGAAGAGAGTTCCCATGAAGAATAACCGCTACATCGTGATCGTGGGGTGCGGTCGGCTTGGCTCACATCTAGCCAACCACCTCAGTCGCGCCGGCAATTCGGTGGTGGTGATCGATAGGGATCAGCCTACCTTCAATGACCTGTCGCCCGATTTCAGCGGCTTTCGAATTCACGGGGATGCCACTCAAATGGCTGTGCTCAAGGAGGCCAAGATCAATAAGGCGGATGTTCTGATCGCCACGACACATGAGGATAACGTCAACTTGATGGTGGCCCAGGTGGCCCGGGGGATTTTCAGTGTTCCCCATGTGCTGGCCAGGGTTTTCGACCCCAAGAGAGAGGAAGTCTACGCGCAATTGGGGATTGACACCATATGCCCGACTTCCGTGGCCGTGGAGATGTTCCTGCGGGCCGTTTCCAATGGAGACACTGAACGGGAAGGAGCACCATCATGAAAGTGCTCATGGTAGGAGGCGGCAAAACACTCTTTTTTCTTTCCCGAAATTTTGCGGCGCGGGGTTATCAGGTCGTCATCATCAACCGGAACCGGGAAGAATGCATCCAATTGGCCCGCCAACTGTCCGCCACGGTGGTATGCGGAGACGGCAGCGATGCCGGGATTCTCAAGGAAGCCGGCGCGATGGGGGCCGACGCCGTACTCGCCATCACCCCGAACGACCAGGATAATCTGGTGATCTGTCAACTGGCCTCCCTCACATTCGGTGTTCCAAGGACCGTGGCCCTGGCAAACGATCCCGATAACGCAGAAGTATTTGAAAAGCTGGGGGTCTCGAGCTTTTCCACGACCCTCATCGTGGGAAGTCTGATTGAGCAGCGGGCGTCCCTGGAACAGATCACCAATTTGTTGCCCGTGGGCGAAGGCCGGGTGAATGTGACGGAAATCATCCTCGATGACGATTCCCCGGTCGCGGGGAAACTCCTGAAGGATATCGACCTGCCTGAAAACGCATTGGTGGCCGTCGTGATTCGCGACAACAGGCCGATCGTCCCTCGTGGAGCCAATGACCTGCTGGCGGGCGACCGCGTGGTCCTGATCACACTTCCGGAAAACCATGGCCCGGTGCTCAAGGCGTTCACCGGCGAACGGATGTAGAGGGACCGGGCCTTGCGAGAGAAACAATACCTTAAACAGCGGTATGCCGCGATCATTTCGTCCGTCGGAATGATCCTGCTTCTTTCCAGCGCCGTGATGCTGACGCCACTTCTGATTCTCATATCGCATCCCGGGGAGGCCGATCACGCATGGGCTTTTGGTCTGCCGGCGGCCTGTCTTTTTTCCCTGGGAATTGCCTTGTGGACGGCGTTTCGTTCCTCGCGCGACATCACGCTCACGGTTCAGGAGGGCGGCATCATCGTTTTGTTGAGTTGGGTCGTCGTCATCCTCTTTTCCGCATGGCCGTTTACATCCGCTTTGGGTCTCCCCTATTCACGGGCCCTATTTGAATCGGTGAGCGGATGGACCACCACCGGGCTCTCGGTCGTGGACGTGACCAGCGCCGGCAAAATGATTCTGATCTGGCGCAGCATCATCCAATTGGCCGGCGGAGCAGGCTTGGCCATCATGATGATGTCGGCCATCGTCGGTCCTGCTGGCGTCGGCATCTCGAGCGCGGAGGGTCGAACCGACCAACTCGTGCCCAATGTCCGGCAGTCCGCGCAATTGGTTCTGATCATCTATGGTTGCTACGCCCTCGCCGGAGCCATTGCGTACCGGATGGCGGGCATGTCGCTTTTCGACGCGGTCAACCATTCCTTTGCCGCTGTATCCACGGGCGGATTCTCCACGCGAGTGGAGAGTGTCGGATACTGGGATTCAACCATCATCGAGGCCGTAAGCCTGCCGTTGATGCTTCTTGGTAACTTGAGCTTCGTCACCGCCTGGTTGCTGTGGCGCGGCAACCTGCGCATGGTGGCGCGAAACGGTGAGTTGCACCTATTGGTCATGCTCATTCCCTTATCAGCGGTCGCCATGTTCCTCCTGACGAGCCGGGCGCTCTACCCACAGTTCGGGAAATCAATCCGGGTCGCAGTCTTCGAGACGGTGACGGCCATAACCACCACGGGCTTTTCAACCGTTAGTTACGGCCATTGGAACGCCTTCGGTCTATTTCTGCTGATCATTCTGATGCTGATCGGTGGGGGAACGTGTTCAACAGCCGGCGGGATCAAGCAGTTTCGAGTCTATATGTTGTTGAAAATGCTCTGGTGGGAAATCAAACGCTACCTTGTTCCTCCCACCGCGGTGATGGAACGTCCCATCTGGGAAGGGAGCAGGCGTGTCTTTGTGGATGATGCCAGGATTCGGCAGGTGATGGTCTTTATCTTTTTGTATCTGGCGACCTATGTGCTCGGCGTCATGATCCTGTGCGCTTGCGGCTTCAATCTTGTCGACTCCCTCTTTGAATTTGCTTCGGCTATCGGAACGGTTGGGCTTTCAGTCGGTGTCACCTCATCCCGGATGCCGGACTGCGCCTTATGGTCCGAAATAATCGCCATGTTTCTGGGGCGACTGGAGCTCATCGTGGTGATCGTCAGCCTCCTTAAGATCGGCAGGGACGGCTGGCGAATGTCGGCGCGGGCATCAGGGGAAAAATGATGGAGGAGAGAAGGGATCAAACCAATCGGAGTGAAGACGGGGATGCCAAACTGCGTGCCTTGAATCCCATGTCCACAGAATGGTCTATGGGACGTAGTCCAGCCTTTTCTTCGATCGGATCCTTTTTCCATAGTGCCGGATCCAGTCCCATTCTTCCGGAGTCAAGGACCCCTGCGACACGGCCCTGAGATTCATTCTCAGTTGCTCCCGGTTTTTCGGACCGGTCAACACCAGATGGACATGAGGGTTGGACAACACGAATCGATAGCAGAGTCCCGGTGTCAGGGGAGGAATCCGCGCCTCCTGTTCCCTTCCCGGCCAGGGAGCCACGTCAATCCCCTTCACCGGGCGTATCAACTGCTGCCAGGCCAGCGCCGTATAGCTGACAATCACGGGATTCCGCTTTTTCAGATGAGGAAAGATATCTTCTTCCGCTCCGGTGTGTTTGGCATTGTAGCGGATCATGAGTAGATCGAGTTCTGAATCCAGGGCCAATCGCCCGGCCCGCCTGCGGTCATGAATGCTGGTTCCGATGGCCTTGATCTTGCCTTCCTGTCTCAGTCTCAACAAGGACTCGACAACACCCGGGGTGTACACGGATGTCCGTCCGAGCCATCCCAGTATGAAGACATCCAGGTAATCGGTGTGTAATACGCGGAGGGCCTTTTCGACACTCCGGCGCACCTGCCGGCCGAAATACCCCCAGCCCAGCAGGGCCACCACGTTCTCCTCCCTGTTTTTCCGGATGACAGACTGAATCCCCGCAGTCACCTTTCGAAAACCGGCGCCCCAGACCCAGTAATTCGCCCCATGCTCTGCGGCCCATTCGACGTCCGAGGAATCGATCCCGTAATTGCCGGCCACACCCATTCGGAATACCTGCTTCTCGATCACAGGTAACGTGCAGAAGGCGAAATCTCCTTGAATGCGGTCCTTTTCAGTGGTCATTCGGCACCTCGGTGAATGGACGGACGATGGACGGTTCCATCCACACTCACAAGAGCCGGCATCGGAAAAGGCCCGAGTCCCTAGGATCTGTCAAGGTGCTTTCCATGGGAAAAGGCCGTGCCGGCGGCGGATGGAGTGGCTGTTACGAAGCCGTCAAATGAAGCATTCCGGCTCCCGCCGCGTACCGGTAAACTGCACCTCCAGCTCATGTTTGTGCCATAAATAATTCTCATCATCAAAGTATTTCGCGCCGACAGGACACTTTTTGACGCAAGCACAGCACTTGATGCAAATGCCTGTCATTTTGGAAACATCTTCTGAATCAATCGATCCCATGGGACAAACCTGGGAGCAAAGCTTGCAGTCGATGCAATCGCTGCTTGTCTTGGGAGTCACCTTCAGGATACTGACAGGATTCCCGTTCTGATCCTTCGGCCGATAGTAATCTCGATACGGTCTATTCCCTCTCACGACAACAGCGGGGTGTTCACCTGGCGTCTTGATCTTGTCGTATACCTTCGCGGCAAAATCCACTGCCACGGCCATGTCTTGTTCGTCGGGCCGGTTGGCCCCGAGCGTCGTTGAAAAGGAATGCTCCCCTATGAATGCCCCACCGGCCATCACTCGAAAACCGTTCGACTCCAGAATGTCCCTGAACTCGATCAATGCATCGTCATAATCACGGTTTCCATAGACAACGACAGCAACCACCCTTGCGCCATTACCGGAAACGATGTTCAAATACTTCAACAACACGTTCGGGACACGTCCGGCATACACTGGAACGCCTGCAATAACGAGGTCGTCCTTTTCAAAGGAAAGCGGTTTCGTTCGAGCCTCCGGCAAGGTAAAGTCAATCGCATGGACCGTGTCTTTTCCGTCGCTCTTTTCCGCAATCTTCTCCGCAATACCGGTTACGATTTTCTCCGTTGTGCCCGTTGCGCTGAAGTACAGTGTATGAACGTTCACCTTCATTCAGTATGCCTCCCTATTTGTGTGGTTTCGGGGTTTCGGGGTCGGACCAAGCTATCCTATTGATATTCAACCGATATCTTCCCAAAAATACTCGTTCTGAGGCCTTAGAGAGGCCTTTTTGTGCCCGAAAATGCCATTGTAAGAATGCCCATTTGCCCGCCAAAAACCACCAAAACACCACCCGGTTACCGTGCGGCGTTTTCCAGCCGCCAGATTTCGCCCGCGTCAATGGCGACATAAAGCGCGCCGTCCGGCCCCAAGACGAGTGAGCGCACGCGCTGTTTCGGCAGATCAGCGACAATGGCTGTTCTGATCGTCATGCCGTCCGCATCCAGCTTTAATAGCTCGATGCGCGCGCCGCGCAGAAATCCGACTGCCAGCCAGCCTTCCCAGGCCTTCCAATGCGCCCCACTCAGAAAGACGCACGGACTCATCCCTTCGGAAACGCCGCGGTTGTTCCACGATGGGTTGAGCGCATCCGGGAATCGAGCCAGATCGGTCATGGGCGTCGGGGTGCCGTCGGGCTTGTTGGACGTGTAACCGCAATAATCGCTCAGGCATGACACCCCTTTGGTGGGTGCGGGGTCCCAGCCGCAGTTTCCGCCCGCTGTAAGCGGCGTGACTTCATCGTCATGGCCCGGGCCGTGTTCACTGGCAAAGGCCTGGCCCGTGCCGGGGCGGAACGCAATGCCCTGCACATTGCGATGTCCATAGGTGAAGATGCGCGGGTCGCCTCCGGGCGGGGTATGGTTGCCGGTCGCGGCCCTGCCGTCGCCGTCGACTCGCAATGTCTTTCCGCCCAGGCGGGAAAGGTCCTGCGGCAGCGGGCCGTTGTGGTTGTCGCCGGTGGTTATGTACAGGTAACCGTCAAACGGGCTGAATCGGATGCGGCCGCCGCTGTGCGCGCCCGCGCCGCCCCACCGGTTGAAGGATTGTTTGAACGGGATGTCGGCGACAATGTCTTTCCGGTCGGCAACAACGGCATAGCCCTTGTCAACCGTGAGGCGCACGACGCGGTTGGTCTTGGCCTTGCCGATCGTTGAGGCCATGTAGACGTATACATGGCGGTTTTCGTCAAACGCCGGATCGAGCGCGACGCCCAGCATGCCGCTCTGTCCCTGGCAGAAAAAGTCCTCCGCCTCCAGGGCCGCGCCGGCCGTTCCGAACAAGAGCCGGACCGTCCCATCCTGAGTGCGCACGGACAGCCCGCGGCATTTTTCCGTAAACAGCATGGCTCCGTCCGGCGCAAAGGCCAGGTCCCACGGGTCGCTGAGCCCCGACATCACCACCGTGCGGTTTACCTGAAGGTCGCTGTCGTCCGCCAGTGTTGACTGGTCGCGGCCGCAATGGACCAGAACGGCCACGGACAAGGCCGTGAATAACACGGGCAACGCCCTTGCCATTCTGCGCTTCATGGCCTCTCCTCTGAATCTATGTTTCGGTGAGCAAACTTTCACGCCTATCTCTTTCCGATCGCCTTCTGGATCAGCGATGGAACAACCCTGTTGAGAAACAGGACACGTTTTGTTCGGCCCGGCTTGATCTCGTAATTGTCCATTTCAATACTTCGGATGACTTCTCGTGCCAAGGTTTCCGGCGATATTTTACCTGCATCGTTGTCACGCCCTCTCGTCATATCCGTATCCACAAGCGGCGTAATGATCTCAAACACTTTAACAGTACTGCGCTGGAGTTGAAAACGGAGGGCCCTAGAAAAAGCATGAAGGGCCGCCTTTGTCGCACAGTAAATTGGTGCACTGCTTTTTGGCACTATTCCAAGAAAAGAGGAAACATTAATGATTGCCGCTTCAGGCGCCATCACAAAATCAGGTAGAACAATCTTCGTGAGGCGCGCGATTGATCTAAAATTGATGTCAATCTCTTCGTCAATCTTTTTTAATGCATTTTCATCCGTTAGGAAATCATATTGGTGTTGAATCCCTGCGTTGTTGACGAGCATATTAAGCGATGGGAAATTTGATTTTAAATAATCAATCATTTGCGTCACTTCAATTGGATTCGAGACATCACATTGGATCGCATGAATATCCGGGTGCTGTTTCTTGACCCCATCCAATTTTTCGATATTTCGGCCGCAGACGATGACCGAATTCCCTCTTTCTAAGAATGCTTTGGCAATCGACAAGCCGATCCCGGATGCACCACCGGTCACGAGGACTGTGTTTCCTTCGATTTTCATTCTTTCATTCCTTTTTCATCGAATGGGTTTTTCAGTGGAATTCGGGAGACACCATACCTATTTTTCGCCTCTCACACTCCAGCGCCCGGCGTCAGTGGCGGCACGGCTTTTATGCCGCCCCCTGAACGAGTCAGTACGTTCAACGGCGAGCTTCCGCGAGACGGATGGAGTGCCTGGCATCGAGATTTTATCATCGACTTGGTGGTGTGCGGCTGCGTCAGCCGTCTGCGTTGAATCCCTCGTGGAAGGAGACCGTGCCCTGCGGGATCCTTCCGTCGAAAGACAGGGCGAGGAAGACCTCCGGTGGTACTCCCTCGTGGACAGGTTTCGGCGTGTTGTCGAACCCGAACTTCTTGTAGTAATCCGGATGTCCCACGAGACAACAGCCCCGTGCGCGCATGCTCTTCAGTCGCGACAATCCCTCATGGATGAGGGCCTTGCCCATGCCCTGACGCTGATACGCCGGCAGGACCGAAACCGGACCCAGTCCGTACCAGTCCTGTGTACCGTCAGAGACGTTCACGGGCGAAAACGCAATGGGACATGTGGGACATGGGGACGACCTTAAATAATCAAATATCTATTTTAACATTCCGTTATTTTTAGGGTCATCCCCTTTTCCAGATGTCTCTGATGCGCACTCCTCTCTGATCAAGTTATTTTTGTTTTTAAGGTCGTCCCCAATTCACAGGAACGGCCATATTATACGGAAGGGAGAGTCACAACGCGATGCGTTGGTTGCGTTGGATCTCGTTGATGCGTCGATCCGGGACCTCTGCCTTCCCAGCGAAATCGGGCCAACGGCGCACGGCTTCGATGACGCTATCCAGCATCTGACGTGCACGCGCCCTCTTGATGCCGACTGTGCCGGCCAGCGCGAGCAGATCCTCGCGCTCGAATCCCTCTCGTTTGCCGTTTATGCTCATTTGGTGCCTGCTCGTCCATTCGCCCGTCGGATTCCATGCGTACGTAACATCAAAGGCCGGCGAGAGAGACCATTCTCCCCGGCGATTCATCAGGAATGCGATGTTCTTCACGTGATCGTCACAGTTGCGGCCCACCACGTTGAAGAAGGCCCGCAACACTTGCTGCTCTGCGTCCTTCCGGGAAAGGCCTAAGCTCTGAATCACCTGGATCGCCTGTTCGTAGGAATAACTTGCGGGCTGTCTGTAGTCGAAGTGGGCCAGGGCTCCGAAGGATTGCATGTGAAGCTTCCCTCCCCGAGCCGTTCGATCGAACCGCTTTGTCATAAAATGACTTCGGCCACCTTCGTGATGAAGGCGGCAGGGCATCATTTCTATGCCGGCCTCGAGTGCCATCAAATGATACGCGTATTCGATCCTTCCGTAGCCCATTGGGGTTGCCATCTCCGAATCTCCGGCGCTGGAAACGCCGTCGAATTTCATGATCCAATGTTCGAAACCCGGTCCTACATCAACTTGGCCCGATCGGAATTCATTGGTTTCCGGATTCCAGGCCAGGATGGCCTTTGCCCTTGCACCGCCGGCGGAGGTCCCGATGCGCAATATGTCGTTGATTGCTTCACGATCGTCGTCACCGGAGAACACCCCTCCGAGGCTCGCGCGCTCGTCGAGAATCCGGTTGATGAGGTCGACCAAGCCCGCTACCTCGACTGCGCGTTTGCTGCTCGGTGGACCGAGGGTGGCCGGCTCGAACTCAAGCGCCCCCATTCCCCGACTTCCGACATAACAGAGGCGTTCCACTGAGTGGAAACTCGCGGCGGTGCGATGTTGAGATGCAAGCCAGGCGTCGATGATAGCGTTACCGTATTTGTCCGGCAGGGAGTCGGCGAGCAGCCCCGGCAGCCCCTTGAACGTGTTCCTTGCAAGCGCCGGGAATTCGTATGGGAACTCAGCAAGCGGCATCGAGATGGGGGACAGTTCGATGCCGCTCCGCAGGAAATCGGGTGAGTACTGGAAGACCCCGATCTCCCGGTCCTCGAGCCAGGTGACGGCGCCGATCAAACTCCCCCAGAGGTTGACTCGTGCGTCATTGTTCATGGTCGTCCTCTCCGTCGCCCCACGACCACGCTGGACGCTCTTCACTCACAGGAACGGGGCGTGCACGCTTGCGTTCTCCCGTTCCTGGTCCGACCCGTTCGATCGGCCGAACAGTAGGATCGGGCAGTAGACTTTCGAGACTATGCTGGACCCTCAGTGCAGAGAGGACACGAATAAATGTGTCCAGCGAAACCCCCTGTCCTTTTTCCAACCTTCTGATGGTTCTGGTCGAGACTCCGGCTTCCTCGGCGAGTTGCTGCTGCGTGATATTGCGGGAAAGCCTTATGCTCTCCAATCGTTTGCACAGGGCCGCCTCTATCTGATCACTTGTTGCCGTCACAAAATCGATCGTATAGGCCATTTATTACCGATTAGCCTCCATTAGTGGCTTTTATCGGAAACATGCTGCCGTTTGCTTTGAGAAGACCGCCCCATTCCCGTACATCGACAATATATTTCCGGTTGACATGCCATAATCCACTTTACAGGCAATATTTTACCGTTTCTGGCTGTCTGGCGCAACTCCCTAATGAGCCAAGCAGCGCAGCTTTTGGGAGCCGGTCACACGATGGATAGATGCCATCAGCACTGCACGATTACGTCATGATGTACTCATGAAGGCCAACCCAGATAGATCGATTATTGGCCATGCCGCCGTCGCTTTGTTACAGACTCGCCACCAATACCCCAATTGTCTGTATCGACCTCATCTATGACAACGACTGCGGTGGCCGGATTCTTTCCCAAGACGTTGACAAGGAGATCGGTTACTCCTTTGATGAGTTCAGCCTTTTGCTCTGCCGTGACCCCATCCTTGGTTACCTTGATATTTACGTAAGGCATGACGGCTCCTTTTGTTGCTAGGTTTTAATTTGATTTTCCGGCATCTAACGTCCGAGCTGTTCGGCGCGGCTTCTTGCGTCCGAACCAGTGAATAGTTCGGTTGGTTCGATATCGGAGTGCTGCCCGAGGATGGTCATTTCAGGGGGCGGAATCCGCCGACTCGCTCAAGAGCTGTTTTACGGATTGGTATCGATCTTCCACCTCCTGGCGGTCCTCATCTTCAGGCAGCCCCTCACGAGCCCCTCGGGCAATCATTTCAGCGTGACGTAAGAGCGAGGCGCGGTCTTCTGGTCGATGTACGGATTCCGCAACCTCGGCAATCGTTTCCAGCAGACGGATGGTCACCGCAGTGCTGGAACGGCCATATTGCCGGATCTGGTTGAACGCCGCGTCCGTGACATCCGGGAACGTGAAGACAGGCGTAATGATCCGAAGCTGATCCTGAGTGTCATGTCGATAAGGCGACGGCATGTCTCGTTGAGCCAGGCGGCACAGTCCCGACCCCAAGTGGTCCACACACGTCATCGCCGTGAACGGGTCATTCACCCCGGGGGAGAGGGCTCGTATCGCGATTTCGACAAGTTGGTTGACCGCGAACTCAATGTCCTGGCCGGGCGTTCGCTGGTTACCCAGGGCGAACGTGAAATTGACGCGCTCCACAAGCTGATCGGTAACTCTGTTTCCTGGCCAGACCAGCACCAGCGGGCGGGTGGCAACGACATAGTGGCCGGGTCGTCGCTCCAGTCGGATAACGACATCCTCTTGTATGGCCAACGCCATCAAAGCGTCCCCATCGACGAACTGTAGATAGCCGTCTCCGGCAGACCCAATCGGACGAGCCTCCCGACCGAACGTGTCGAGGAAGCCTGCGTCGGGTGGATCCGTTGGAACCCGTGGTGCTCCCCGTCCGATGTTTTCCGGGAACAGGCGCTCTATTCCCTCGATCAACTCCCTTCCCACCCGCGCCACGATCTCGTTGGCCTGGATAGAAACGGACACGTGATGGATAAAGTAGATCAACACCCCCACGCTCACCACCGCAAGCAGCACGCCGAGGGTGACAGACAGGTGGGGGACGAAGGCGATCTCCTCAGCGCGGCGGATGGTGCGGAGGACGATCAAGCAGTACAAGAAGGTGGCCACGAACGTACCGAGTACCGTTTGGGTCGTGGTGTCGCGCATGAAACTGCGGAGCAGACGGGGACCGAGCTGGGACGAGGTGAGCGATAGAGCGACCAGGGTCATCGAAAAAACCACCCCGGCGATGGTGATCATTGATCCGGCGATGGCCCCCAGCAAGGAACTCGCCCCCTCCGCTCCGCCGGTGAAAGCCCAACTCCAGTTAAGCGTCAACCAGTCCGTCACCGGTTCATCCAGCGCGACGCTTGCGAAGGCCAACACCATCGCCCCGCCGGCCATGACTGCCGGGAGAAACCAGAAGCTGGAATGAACGCGGTCCCATGTTTTGAAAACCTGCACTCTCATAACGACCCTACCTCATTCATTGACGGCTTCGTAAAAACCACTTCAGCCGCCGCTGGACAGGACATAACCTATTGAATTGTCAAGGGCGGATATCCAGGTTCAGGGCTTTTTGCCAATCCATCATTCGGTCGCATCTACGATGCAGCCGGACGTTTTGATGACCGGCCGGGTGGCGTTTTATCGCCAGATAGGATTTATTGTTTTGTTAGCGATCTTTTTCTAAAAGCCAGTCAACTGCCGATTCTATTTCATGAAACACTCTTAACCGATAACCAGCATTAATAGCAACTGTTTCTTGAAAAGCATGGGTTTTATCATTTAGGTCAGTTACAATGGCAGCACGAATATCATTGGGGAGATTAAGAATTTTAGTATCATTATAAGCAAACTCATAACCATCAAAAACACCCATAGCATCAGGTGTACCACGAACATCATTCAGTATTTTTTTAATATTTGTTGATTTAATAATTTTGACATACTCTTTCGTCAACTGTTGAGCAGTTTCTCTATTTAATGGTTCATCCAGTTTTCCAATAATATATTCACCATTTTCGGATATGGTTATTTTAAAACCCATAGGAGTCCTCCGCTAACGCGCCTCATAACCAGTCAAAAAGGCCGGGGTGCAAGACATGAAGACCAATAATAATGTTAACCCCGGCCTTTTTGGTCTGCGTTCATGCGATTGTTCGCATTCTCTCAATTCTCGTTCTTAAATCCGGTCTACTTTTTGGTTTTTTCTTTAATTCCTTTCTTGCCTCCAGTCATCGGACCTTGACCAGGACCCTTGCCCTTGCCCTTGCCTTTACCATGACCGTCTTTCGGTCCCCGACCTTTTGGCCCAGTTCCATCTTTATTTGGCATTTTAATCACCTCCTTTCCGCTGGTGAATGATAGCGACTGCTGATTTGTCGTTGCCCCAATCCGCCTTGTTGGCTGATCTTACCTTTCTATTGAGCTTTACCCTGGTCTGCTACAGCCTTCATTGCCTGCTCTACATTTTCTGAATTCCCCAAATAGTAATGTTTGATAGGCCGCAGCTCCTGATCCAGCTCATATACCAACGGTATGCCGGTAGGGATATTCAGTGCTACAATGTCTTCGTCTGAAACATTGTCGAGATACTTCACCAGTGCCCGCAGGCTGTTGCCGTGAGCTACGATAATGGCTCTTTTTCCCGCTTTGACGGCAGGTGCAATCGATCCGTGCCAAAAGGGCAAAAAGCGCTCGACTGTGTCTCTTAGACACTCTGTCAGTGGCAAATCGCGCTCATTCAATTCCCGGTAACGTGGATCATGGACCGGATATCGTTCGTCCGTTTTCTCCAGGGCCGGGGGCCTGATATCATAGCTTCTGCGCCAAAGGAGTACCTGATCCTCCCCAAAGCGCTTTGCGGTATCCGCCTTGTTCAAGCCTTGCAGAGCCCCATAGTGCCGCTCATTCAGCCGCCACGAACGCTCGACAGGAATCCACATTTGGTCAAGTTCATCCAGCACAATCCAAAGTGTGCGTATGGCGCGCTTCAGCACGGATGTATAGGCGATATCGAATGGGTGGCCTTCAGATCCGAGCGTCTTGCCGGCCTCTCGAGCTTCGATCCTGCCATGGTCAGAAAGATCGATATCCGACCAGCCGGAAAAACGGTTTTCCCTATTCCACAAACTTTCACCGTGCCGCAATAGCGTCAATTTTATCATTCTATCACCCTATGTCCTTCCTTGTCAGCGAACGGCTTGCGTTACCCGCTGGTGGGTGGGACGCGCGCGATCACGCCGCTTTGCCGGAACCAACTCCAAGCCACGCAACTTGCCTGAAAACGCGGCGAGTCCCACCAGTCGGATGCACGGCTGTGTTGTACGCCGGGCTGGATGGATTCACTCCTTGTCCATTCTTTGGTAATTGCTCACACGGTTTCGCCTGTTTACATATCGGAAACATCCAGAATGAACGATTGCGTGATGAACCCAACTCGATGGCCAAACGGCCATGATTCCACCTGGACGAAGAATTCGATGCATCTCCTCCATGAGCTTATCCATCGGCAATATCGGCGCTGGAATAACACCAAAGATGATGACCTCGTCTACACTTTCCTTCTCTAGCTTGGTGTCCAACGCATCCCCTTTTACCACCCGTACTACATGACTCAGGTTCGCGGTTTGCACTTTCTTTGCTACCGTTTCAACCGAGATGGGCAGCATATCCATTGCGATCAAGGAGCCATGATCTCCAAGCATTCGACCTGCTGGAATAGTGAAAAATCCTGTTCCACATCCAATTTCCAACACCTTCATGCCTGAGCGAATGCCGGCACTTTCCAGTATTTTTTTTGGTCCAAAGAACTTGTATCGCAAGTGGCTCTCCAGCATGAAAGCCATTACTCTTATGAAGATCTTCCCTAACGTGGTATTTCCTAGTTTTTCAGGATCCATTATGAATCTATCCAAGCCCTTAATCTTTGTTTCAGCGCCCAACATAGAATTCACTTGTTCTGAACGTAAACTAGTGAATCCATAGTCCATTGAAATAACTGGCTATCTGCATTATATTAACGTTTTATTTTCTTTAAATTGTATCCTTTTTCATTGTAAGGCTGTAGTTTTTCCAACCACATTTCTTCAAGCAATTCTAAATCTTCAGTATAATCATAGTTGATATCGTCTTTTGGTTTTAACACATCCAATTTCTCGAATATAAAATTTTCTTCCCCATATTGATTATAATCAGCCTGTAAATCCTTTATAAGATGGCTTCCGTTTTTAAGCTGGAAGCCGTTACTGTTTAATTTGCCTTTTAAATTTTTCGCTTTTCCAATGAATATTTTTCCATTGATTTTATTCTTGATTTGAAAAATACCCATTTCAGGGGGATTTTGCTTATACTGATTCTTTAATTCCTTTTTATTGATCATAATTAATGCCTTTTATTTGATATGATAACATTCAGCATCAGCGGCGGCTGAAATCCGTCCGCCTGGATGCTGTCGTTATGCGTTTTCACCCTTTGACATCGGACAGTTTTCCGTTTGTAAAAATAAACTTTACTCCTTCAACATCAATTAAATTATCTTCCTCAACAATGAAAGCATCCTTATTGGCCTGACGCAGAATATGAAGTATATCTTTTTTTGTGTATTTTTGAGTACCTTTAACTATTAGTTCGCCAAGCATTTTACAGCCCTAGATTTATCATTAAGGCTTACTTGTTGGTATGTATATGTCACACGAGCATCAATAAACGAATAAACCCAGAATGAATTTGTTGCGATTAACAGTGCCAGAGTCACAAAAAAGGCCCATTTCCATTTTATCATCATATTTTTTCTCATGCATAACGCCCTGCATTACAGGACGGGCGGCGTTTTATCGCCCGTTCCCAGTAGATGCAGATGTTATCTTTCTTCCTTGATTTTAAACATTTGTAATACTTTTTTGCACTCAGAAATTAAAGTGGGTAAATAACTCTGATCTATTTCAAAAATATACTCGTGGCTTTGCATCAAATGATCAGGTGTAATATTAACAGTCATTTCCATTCGGCCAAGATTGTTTGCATCTATTCTCATGGATAATTCTGGTTCCATGCATGAAAGCTCCGCTTTACCCTTAAGAGTTTGATAGAGCTTTTCAGTTGTTCCGAGTAAATTTTTGAGTTCCGGGAGATGAATAATACTCCAAGAAACCCAAACACAAGACTTTTTTGCTTCACATTTTGCTGTTATACTTATCCAGTTACCATCCCAATAGTCATTGCAATCTGGGAACTGCCTTCGATGTACCCATATTTCTAACCCTGATATTTTGATATCCGGTTTTTCTAAATTATTTGGAAAATTATCAATCATATTTTATTAAGATAACGTTTTAATAACAGGTTTGGCAAATGTTTATGCCGAGTCCGCGTTTATTAAATTGTTGGACGAAGCCGCTACCAGCGTGTTGAAAAGTCCGATGTTCGCAGGCTGAGTAAAAATGCCCAGATGCAAGGCTCGCGAAATCCCGAGGAATGAGGCGTACAAGCAAGTACGCCGCAGTGACTAGGGATGAGCGAAACGCAGCAGATGGGCGTTTTTCAACGGCCTACGCGGCAGACAGCCCAGATCACCGTGTATCCGATTCAACACAAATACGATCAGGCTCTGCGACAACGCCCTCTCTCCACTCGGGCCTTGTCATGTGTCTCTTGATGACACGTAATCCTGCCTGATTCATTTCGCTCGCGAGGCCTCTCTGCTGCAAATCCTTGGTGGTGGAAGATTCAGGGTTCCCCGGCACCCATCCGAACCACCACAGTGAGCGAACGAAACGCTGAAGCCGGTTGGATAGCGGCGCGTGTTCTATAGCGATTACCCGACCGCTTGGACGACAGAGGCGTGCAGCCTCTCGAAGAATCGACATTCTCAGTTGTCGGGGCATCTCGTGTAACACGAGCTTGATCAGCACCCGATCGAAGCTCCTCAGTTGGAGGCCGGTGTCACAAGCGTCGCCGACTTGGTAGTCCACAAACCCGGTCCGGTCCTTCCGTTTCGCCGTGGTGATTTGTCCTGAACCAAGATCAATCGCCGTAACCTTCGCAGAAGGGATCGAGCGGATCAAGGCACGTTCCGTGAATCCTGTCCCACAACAGAGCGAGAGCACACGGTGACCAGGCTCCACTTCGAACCAGTCGACGAACTCCTTGCGGCATGCATTCTCTCCGCCCAAGGGCAGGAAACACCACCACGTCATAATATCGTAAAATGGACCGGAAATGCTGTACCAGATCTCCTCCACCCGACTCACGTATCCGGAAGGGCGTACAGTCTGCGATATGGTATGCGCTGAATCTTTGTGAGATTCCTTCATGTCTCTGCCGACGCTCACGGGTCCTAACGCCCAGCTTAACCCGCCGGCTTCTCCGCTGGCGCTCCGAAGCCGGCGGGTTAAGCTGTTAGCTGCTACTGCGGCAACTCCAGTAGAGTGTTGGCACTTGCCAGAGCTGCGCGATTCGTGCTGCCCCCGACCAGAATGCACGGAAGGCCGGCCGCAGTCGCTCCACCCAGATCCCGGCGCACAGAGTCACCAATAACCACAGCCTTTTCAGGCACACCCCCAACCTTCCGGAGTACCTGCAAGAATGGCTTTGGCGATGGCTTGACCACACCGTGATCCGAAGAGAACGACATAGCCCTGAAAAGCGTAAGCACGCCCGCACGCTCGAACTCTTCGAGCCAGCGCCCCCTCGGGGCCCAGATGTCCGCGACCAGGCCAAGCCGATACTTCGACGCAAGTTCCCGGAGTGCCTCCCCGTACTCCGGTGGGATGATGCCGCACTCATGATGTGCGAACGTTGCAACCAGCCGCTTCCGGTCAGCCGCAGATACTGTACGCCCCGAGAGCACAACATCGAGCGCGGCCTCGATGGACGGGAAACACTCTCGGTACTCAGGGCTAGGAAAGAGAGGTTCCAGATAGCCAAGAACCCCCTGAATCATCCTCTGCGCATCCTCTTCCGGGAGGCTTCCACCCATCTCCTTGAAGTACGCTCCGTAGTTCTCGTCGTCACCAAAGCGATCGTGGCCGAACATGAACGTACCGTTCATGTCCAGAAGGATGGTTTCTCGTCCCTGTAGCATCACCTACTCTTCGCGCTAACGATAGTGCCAGAGGGAGCGTGCTCCTCTCCGTCCCCTGGACACCCTGGTTCTGCCATTATTATGTTATTTGACCTTGAATATAGAACAAGTGCTGACTGCATGCGCATGTAACACTCCGTTTTTATCCTTCAGCCGGCCTTCAACAGTTGCCAGCTTTTTGCCTATATGTATCGGCCTTGCCTCGCACCTCAACATTCCCGTTTCGGCAGATACTGGTTTGACAAAATTTACTTTGATCTCAATTGTTGTGCAGCTTAATCCTTTTGGAAGTGTAGATAGAACAGAGGCCGTCATAGTAGTATCAAGCAATGTTGAAAGTACACCGCCGTGAACTGTTGCGAAAGGGTTATAATGATATTCTGCGGGAGAAAGCTCAAAAGCTGCGTAACCATCATCGACTTCGATAATTTTGTAGCCTACAAGTTTAGCAACAGGCGGTGGACTTATTTTTTCATCTTTTATCTCCCTCAGGTAGTCTAATCCGGAAATTGAAGCGACAGCATCCCTCTTATTTATTTCTGGATCCCCCCAAGATATGGTTTTGGTTCTTTCCATTTTAGCTCCGTATATTGATGCAGCACGCTGAAATAATCGCAATTAAAGGGGCAGATCGTAGCGGCTCACCTTTAATTGTCAGTGTTCAATTTTTTTGGCAGAACAAAATGGCAACAGGTTTTTGGTTACTCTTCAATGGCTCCTCCTATTTTTCTAAGATGTTTCCGGAAGGTATATTCAGGATCACTGGATTGCCTTTTGAGATATTCGTCAAATCGAAGTTGCTCACGAAGTTTTTTTCCAGACCGTATGGCATCCGCTTGGCTTCTTTCTTTATGCAAAATGTCTTTTGCAGTTGAAATCAGTTCCTCGACTTGCCGATTAGGTGCGAAAAGGACTCCATCTTCGTCGGCAAAGACAATGTCTTCGCAACTTACTAAACTATTTCCAAAATTTGCCGTAACAAGTGAATCTGGATCTCGAGAATCAAGTCGTTGAGGACCAGCAGGGTACATGCCGTAGCTGAAAACAGGGAATTTTATTTCTTTAAGTTCCTTTGTATCGCGGTGTCTTCCCCAAACAACTATGCCGGCTAATTCGCAGGCTTGGGCCTCAAGAACTGTCAAATCACCGATACAGCCTTCGTCCGTTCTTCCATTATTATCTATGATGAGAATGTCACCTCTGTGTGCGGATCCCATTGCTTCTAAGAAAATATCAACACTTCCATAGTGTCTTACCGGCAGGGCACGACCAGAAATATGACTACCGGGAATTAATGAGAAAATTCCGGCCGGAGCCAGGCGAAGAGGGATTCCTAATCGCAGGCAAGCATCTGATATAAGCGGACTTGAAAGCTTTGAAAATTCCTGACTTAAATATTGATTGTCCACAGACCCTCCAAAAAAAGCACAGCTTCAAACTGCTGAAATAGGGGATTTCAATTATTGTCTCCTTGCACTTAACGGCGAAGTCAGCGGCCGAGCGCATGCGAGGTCCGCTGAACTGATTTGTTGGCAGAAAACTGCTCCCTAATTCTTTTTCCCGCGCTAGATTTTGCAAGAGAGAGACATGCTTTTCTCAATTGGTTTACAGTTTTCAAGCGATTTGTAACAGCTTTTGCACTCATATCAATCTTCATCGATTAATTCCTTTAAGTATTCTATGTCATCTAGATCCTGACCGCTTTTTCTTAATGATTTAAGTGTGATCAGACCTTCCGGAGTCAAAACGCTTAATATCCCCCCTTCCCAATCAACCGAAACTCTGCAGTCCCAAGAAATCCTGGTCTGTGGAGTAACAAGCAATAAATCCAGTACCATATGTTCCCCTGATTCATTATCGATCTTTGACATTCGATGAATTTGGACAGCACCATTCTTAAACGACATCGGCGCTGACGGAATATTGAATCCAAGATCTGTTACTATTGGCATTATTTTGCTAAGTTTATCAGGTTCAACCATAATATCAATATCAAGAGTAGCTCTTGGCCTTGCATAAACAGCTAGAGCCAGCCCACCGCATAATGCGTAATCTATTTTGTTTTCATTAAATGATTCAATTATATTTTTTAATTCAATCAATAAATCCATTATATTTGACCTTTCATCATCTGAATCAAACTTCCAACGCCATGATCAGCAGCGACTATAGGGAGTCGGCTCAAGTCGTTGGGCAATACCTTCGCTGCGCTTAGACCTTCACGATGAGCTTGCCTTTGTTCGTTCCGTCAAAAAGCTTGTTGATACTCCGAGGCGCCTGTTCGAGACCTTCCACCACATCCACCCGGTAGCGAAGCTTACCCTCCCCATACCATTTCATCAGGTCCGCCATAGCCTCTCCTGAGCGGGGAAAGTAATCGAGCACCAGGAACCCTTCCATGCGCGCCCGCTTGATGATCAGGTTCGCAAGAAAATACGGACCGGGCGCGGGTTCGGTGTTGTTGTACATCGAGATCATCCCGCACAGGACAATCCGCGCACGGAGGTTGATCAGGGAAAGGGCGGCGTCCAGCACAGGGCCGCCGACGTTTTCGTAGTGCACGTCGATCCCGTCAGGGCAGACCTCTTTGAGCCTCTCGAGGACGGGTTCTTTCTTGTAGTTGATCGCAGCATCGAAGCCGAGCTCATCGGTAATCCACGCGCACTTCTCGTCTGTGCCGGCGATCCCCACAACGCGGCACCCCTTGATCTTCCCGATTTGGCCCACCAGAGAGCCGACGGCACCGGCTGCGGCAGTGATCACGAGCGTCTCAGCCGGCTGGGGTCTGCCGATCTCCAGAAGACCGAAGTACGCAGTGAGCCCCACGAGGCCGAAAAGGCCGAAGTACGCGGTCAAGGGAATGCCGGCGTTTTCCGGCAGCACCTGCAGCCAACTACCGTCCGAAAGGGCGTAGTCCTGCCAGCCAAGCATTCCCGATACGTAAGCGCCTTCCGGGAACTGGTCATTCCGTGACTGTTCCACCACCCCGATGGCGCCGCTTCGCATGACTTCCCCAATGGCCACCGGGGGGAGATAGCCGGGAAAGTCCGTTACCCATCCCCGCATCGTGGGATCGAGGGAAAGATAGAGGTTGCGCACGAGGACCTGCCCCTCCTTCGGATCCGGTATGGATTCCTCGGTCAAGGCAAAATCCGACTCCTTGATGAGTCCGACCGGCCTCACCGCGAGACGCCACTGGCGATTACTCGTTCTTCCCGTTGCCATAGGATATCTTCCTTTTTGCTCTGTTTGGCTTGCCAAGGTCTGAGTTGGCAGCGTCAAAAATATGCGGTTAGACCGCATAACGCTCAGATTGACCGGCCGGCTTTGGAGCGTCAGCGGAAAGGCCGGACCGAGTTGAAACGGATGTCCGGACCCGGCCTGTTGCATGACCTACACGTCAAGTTCCTCGATCGCCTCTTTGACTCTACGAGCCGCTTGATCTGCGTCCAGCCCTGAAATATCGACCCGCAGGGTGGCCCGCTTATAACTCGTACGGAAATAGTCGATGTCCTTCTTGATCTCTCTCAGATGCAGTTTCTTCTCCTCGGGGGTCAGCACCTTCTCGATGGGCCGCGAATCGATATCGTAGAACGTGATTCTCGCCAGAATGTTTTCCGGCCTGTCAGTAACGACTACAGTGGTTCCATGGGCTTTCTTTATGGCCCGCAGGTATCCCTCCCATCAAGCCGCTCGGCGGCAGGCGATCACACAGTCCCGGCTCTCAGGACGGCTCAGCAGATGCACCAAGGCCTTCGCAGCTTCGTTGCGGAAAGAGTGCATTGTAAGGAATCTCTTCTGGAGTCGCTCAATACTGGTCTCGAAGAAACTCTCGATCTCGTCATCCAGATCAAAAAACCGGACGCCCAGAAGCTCCCCCATTTTCTTGCCGATCATGGTCTTTCCGACACAAGCGACCCCTGTTATAAATATGCGCATCTGTATCCCTTGTCCGTGGTCTTCTTCTTGTTCGAACGACCCCGCATCACCTGTTGCCACGAAGCGCCAGCAAAGTGGCAATCCAGTGCATGCCTTTGTTCTGGCTAATTACTCATTACCACTATTTTTCTTGTCCTCTATATGGCCGTATTTCTCCTCCAACTGCCGCAGGGTCTCCTCAAGCACAGGAAGCCGCTGCTTGTCTTTGGGATCCGTCGAAGTCTTCTTGAGTTCGATTAATGTCTTCAGGTCCAGCACTCGAAGGGTGTGGCCCCTGAAATCAAAGGCCACGGTGTGCTCCAGAAGGTCCTCATAGGATCTTCCCCCTTCAATGACACCCAATACATCCAGAGCACCGATCCGGGTCGTAAGGAGCTCGTGGCCCTTCCCGGATAGTTCGTGCTCCTTCGGTTCAATCATCTTGTCGTCCAAGCGACGATGGACAGCGTCAACCGATTTGAGAAAGGCAAGGAGTCTGGCAATGTTTTCAGGCGATCTGCTGTGAACAACGTCCACATCCATGGTCGTTACCGGGGCTCCCTGGATCACGGCTGCAAGCCCACCGACCAGAATGAAGTCGACCCGTGCTTGCAGTAGCCCCTCCAGAACGTCACTTAGATTTGCGCTCGCTGGCTTTCTGCCGCCTATAGGCATCTCTCAACTCCATAATGGTACGAAGGGCGTTGTCGTTTGCCTGTAATCGCTCCTCGGGCGACATCCTCAGGAACATGGCAACGAGTCCTTTGTCCACACGATATGGTTCACCACGATCTCTCTGCTCAGACATACAAAACCTCTTTCGAAATAGGATGGAGTCGTAAAAAGCCCGCCCCCAGATCCACCCCAAGTGTTTTCAACAGGCCGACCAATCGCAGGTCCTTCATGATCGTTTGCGCGAACTAGCCGATCACGCTACGATAATCCGCCACGCCCGCCGTGTCGAGAATCGTGGTGTGCGTGACCTCTCCATAAGTATGAATTCCTTATAGTCTTTAACAGGAATCGGGCTTGCATCTCGGAAATGATGAATAGCTGATATGAGCCCATTTTACTTTCCCCGCCATAGGCATTAATTGATTAGGCCAACGGCAAGCTGTGCAGCAAGGGAACCGAGTCCGCCACCACCGACAGGTTGGGCCGGCCCATATTAAAATGCAAACAGGCTCTGAAGTACTGAAATAACGTCCAGTTGCGCCTTTGAGTCTATCGTACCCAGTTTTTGAATAAGACGCGCCTTATCGACTGTACGAACCTGATCCAGCACAATTTGTCCGTGCTTCTTTCGAAAAGTGCATGAAACCCGGGTGGGATATTCTTTCTGGGCAGAGGTCAGCGGAGCTATAATTACCGTGCGAATGTTACGATTCATTTCGTCAGGAGAGATAACCAAGCAAGGGCGGGTTTTTTGAATTTTGGACCCGATAGTCGGATCAAGATTTACCAAATAAACGTCAAAACGTTTCGCTACCACTGCCATTCTTCCTCATCCCATGAATGCGAAATGCCTTCATCAATGATCGGTTCATCATCACCTTTTTCGCCCATCATTTTGAAAGCGGCATCCCATCCCTCCCGAACCTTTTTTATGGGTCGGATGATTATTTGATTTTTTTCAACCTCGATTTCAACATCATCCATGATCCCGGTTTGCTCAAGAATGGGTTTTGGAATACGCAATCCTTGGGAATTACCAATCTTTATTACACGCGCCCTCATCAGTATCCTCCTTCGCAACCAATGTGAGCACATTGTAATTACAAAGACATCGCAAGTCAAGAATGGTGTTTTCAGGCGCCAGGCGCTCAACATAACCGGCTGGCAAAAGGCACAGCGCCAAGCGGCGCGGCTTTTGCCGGTCCGAGTTCCTGCGCGTATGTACGCCTGGGTCGGCCGCGTCTGCGTCGGCCAGGCTCCACGACCACGTCCAGTTTGTCTTCTTTACCGCCTCCGCCGCAACAGCATCCACTTGATTCAATGGCCTCCTCGACGAAGGCATCGAGAAATTCATCGAATCCTTCCTTCCGGTTTCGCACAACGTCGAGCTGTCGCCCCCATTTAGTGAATTCACCCGAATGCGTTTTTTTACGAAGTCGTTTCTTCATCGCTTTTTTTCTCAAACCGAACGGATGGAATCCGTCGCAAAATGACCCGCATGTGCGAGGGTCATTTTGCAGGCTGCATTCCTGGGTTGGGCATTTTATCCTTTCTGACTTCCTGACATTGCTCCTTGATAACATTCATCTCTTCGGCATCGATGAGGCTCGCGATAGCTGCCATGATCTTAGGATATTGAGATTCTACGCCTTTAGCCACATCGGTCATGATAATAGGCTTCAGATCAAAAACTATGCGGTTCTTCTCGTTATAAAATGGACAATTGCGGACCCTGTAAGAAAATTCAAATTCTTCAAAGGGAACACTTTTGGCCCACATCAGCACCAAAGTAGCGATCTCCTTTAACTCAACTGTCACCTTTCCGCTCACTTCGACATTACCAGTCAAAATATCGACAGGAGGAGCCGCCCAGATGTTCTCTACTTCCGATTTCTGGTCCTTTATTTTGATGTGGAGCTCTACCTGAGGGACTAGAAGCATATCAATGTTTTTCTTATCAGAATACGGTATCAAGTCGTATGAACCAAAAGGTCCGCGGACGCTGAACCCCTTGGCAATAAGGATATCGCTAAGATCGCTCTTTAAAGCGCTTTCCAGCTCAGCAAATTGAGGATAAGTGAACCAAAGCATATCTTTACTATTGGTCTTATAACTGCCGTTTGAGACCGTAAAGGCCACTCCTGAGGAGTTGGGGGCGGCTTGAGTATCCGGGGTATAATCAAATTCAGCGATATACGGTTCCGGTTTTGCTTCCATTTGCTGCCCAGGCGGCGGCACTGCGCAACCGACGATCATCAAAGACGAGAGTAAGATAATAAAATTTTTCATTATTTCCAATTTCTCCAATTGTTTCATGAGCCTGCAGTTTATATGCGTCCAATGATAGCAGCGAATTGAATAATCCGATATTCACAGTCTGACGAAAAATGCCCGGATGCAAGGCTTGATGTCCTCGCAAAAAGTCACTTTCTCGACTACCTCAGTCCTTTGTCCCTTCCGGCCTTAACGCCGGTGGCACCTTCGCCCTCAAGGAACCGATGGGGAATCCTGCTGAATTCGAAGGCCATATCCAACGGGGCTGTGCCAGATGTGCCCTGTTCACGATCGAATGCCTGTTTGCCCTCGGCATATAACGCCATTCTTAGAATACGGTTTTGGAGGTTGAAAACACCATTCTATAGGGCAAAAACTGACCCATTCTAAAGCATTTTTATCCTGATTACAGGTACTTTTTTTGGTGCGACCCGGGAAAATTCCTTTTTTGAGTTGACGGCCGGAGAACTCACTGATACGTTGCTGATTATCCGGAAAACCAGCGATAAGGTTGTGATATGGAAATCGGCCGCATTGTCGATCTGAGAGAGTTGTTGGGCAAGAAGTCCTTTTTCCTGTTCGGCCCCAGGGCGACCGGAAAGTCAACCCTGGTCAACCGGCAGCTATCCGACTCGGCAACCGTCATCGATCTCTTGAACTCCCGCTTGTTTTTGAGATTATCCGCAGCCCCCCATGACTTGGAAGCGATCATCGATGCCGGCGACCCCCGACTGGTCGTAATCGATGAAATTCAGCGAATCCCGGAATTGCTCAATGAGGTTCACCGGCTCATTGAAAACCGCAAGATCCGATTTCTGTTAACCGGGAGCAGCGCCAGGAAGCTGCGGAGGGGACAGGCCAATCTTCTTGCCGGCCGTGTCTGGGAGGCGAGGCTCTTCCCGCTCACGTGGAAGGAAGTGCCGGATTTCAATCTGGATAGATACCTTCGCTACGGTGGATTGCCGGCTGTCTATCTCAGCGAATTCCCGGAAGAAGAGCTTGACGCCTATGCCAATACGTATCTGAAAGAAGAGATCATGGCCGAGGGCCTGGTCCGGAACCTCCCTCCCTTTGCCCGTTTTCTCCGCTCCATGGCCCTGGCAAACGGGGAAGTAATCAATTTCACCAGGCTTGCAAACGACTGTCAGGTGGCCGCGTCCACGGTGAGGGAGTATGTGGGTTTGCTCGAAGACACCCTGGTCGGTTTTTTCCTGCCGGCCTGGGCGGAGTCCAGGAAACGGAAGGCGATCAAGTCGGGGAAATTTTATTTTTTCGACCCGGGGGTCACGCACACCCTTGCAGGCACCCGCACCCTTGACCGGAACTCGGATTTGTACGGCCGGAGCTTTGAGCAGTTCATCGGCATGGAGATCCGGGCCTATCTGAGCTATCGCAGGATAAAGCGGCCTTTCACATACTGGCGGTCCACCCATGGCCACGAGGTGGATTTTCTCATCGACGAAGAAACCGCCGTGGAAGTCAAGGCGACCTCGCGGGTGGTGCCGGAGGATTTCAAGGGGCTCAAGGCGCTTGCCGAGGAGAGGGTGTTCAAGAGCCTTTTCCTGGTAAGCCAGGACGTGGTAGCAACACGGCACGAAAACACCCAGGCGATCCACTGGGAGGAGTTTCTGAAACGGCTGTGGCGGGGAGAGATTATAGGGGCTTAGGGACGTTCGTTAGTCACATCTTTACTACTGCTCGAAGAGAGTTATAAATAACATTCGAGTCAGCACCAATGTGCCTTAGCTTGAAAGGCTTCTTCGATTTCTTTGATACGATCCATACTACAGGCATTCGGTTTCCTTTATTGAATTCGTCCAATATACGGATATCTTCGATATCTGAGAATGGAACGTTTCTTTTTGTCAATGGATATACAATTTCAAGATATCCGTTACAGATATTAACCCCAGTGGCTGTTACAAAATATTCATAGATAATAACGACGACCAATACACTCATTGCCCCATAGCCTAAAACAGGGTTTCCATTTGATCCTACATAGATACCCAACGCGGAAAACCCTAAAACACTGGTCAAATAGAATAGATGGTAAAGTGGGCTTTTTGAGAATTTTGATTGGTGGAATACGGGGTTAATACTGGAATTTTTCTCGTTTATTATATTCCTGATAACTTCAAAACCGTTTAACTGATATTCCACTCTAAGCAATCTTTCTCCATTGCAGTCTAACAAATCTAGACATTGTAGACATGCCCTTTCCTTTATCCTCGATATTTTTCCCCAAGAAACTAGACCATTTTCTTTACCAATATGTAAGTACCAAATACCATCGTCGTCTGATGCAATATCTACATATGGCAGTTTTCTCAACGTCAGCCACGTAAAAACCGCTAAAAAACCAAACAACACTGTACACATAATCATGACGAACAGCGTTCCATTTGGCTTTTCATTATTTTCATCAGGAATAAATGGCAATGCAAAGCCTAAAGCTAAGAATAAGATAAATACAATCAGACACCCTTTCATGAGGGTGACATGTTTTTTATTGAGTTTGAATTCTTCCATAAAACTAGTAGAGTCCTCTAATAACGGGCATCCGTGATGCGACGAATGAGCATCCGCCTGCATGCTCCTGTTGCGCCTTGTGCGACTACCACACCCCTCTCCCCTCCGGCCTTAGCGTCAGTGGCGCTTTCGCTCTTTAAAGCATTTTTATCCTGATTACAGGTACTTTTTTTGGTCCGACCTGGGGAGGAGAGGGGGAGCGACGAGCGACAGCCGCGAGCGAATCGGATTGAACGTAGTTGTTCGCTTACCTCTTTTTCAGATATTTCTTTAAATCTCTGTAATAATTTTGATGGGGGCCGATCATTATCAGCTCGAGTTTTTCTTCGTTGAATCGGTAAGCCAAAAGATACTGAACCGTCTTAACCTTAAATTTATGCACATATACTTCGCTCAGGTCACATCTTTTCTCGGCACCGATATCTGGACTTTTGAGTATCAAGTTTATCTGCTCATCAAGTATTTTTTTCTGATCTTGATTAAGCTTTTTAACTCGTTGTTCAAAGGATCTGGATTGAATAATTTTCATCAGCCATTACCCAAATTTGTATTCAGAATATTCACCATGCTCCAATTCGGTAAGGCCTATGAGTATTTCCTTAATTAAGCCGTATGTAAGATCTGGGTTTTCCTCGGCGCATTTTCCAATCATAGCCCAATATTCAATTTGGCCAGTAACGGATCGTTTATCAATTTTGCTATAGATCCTGGCCTGTTTGACCAAATCCTCAGACACCCTGACTGCTGTTGTCATATTTGCACCTCCTATGGTTTGCTGCAGATATACGACATTTAGTCGCATATTGCAACATAAAATTCGGTTCCATTTTGATGGGGATGCCGTAATCATCCCTCCGCACAAAACGGGTGTATTCGGCACGGAGGGCGTGAAATCGCTCCACGAGGCCCTCATTTCTCTCCCTTCTCGCCTCAACGACGGTGGCACGTACACTCTCAGGGAACCGCTGACTTAATCCTCAAAATTCCCTTTGCGCCTTTGTTGGGCCGCGGACATCGCCTCCGCCAGGTCGGGGGAAAACATGATGGCTGCATTCTTGGATGCGACGTACGAAAGGCCTTCTGCCACGGAGTGATCCCGGCTGTAGTTCAGTGTGTCCTTGATCCCGCGAATGGTCAGCGGCGACTTGCTCGCAATGTCGGCGGCCGTTTTCAAGACAAACGTCATCATGCTGTCCTTGTCCGGAAAGACCCGGTTGACCAGCTTCATCCCATGGGCCTCGTTGCCGTCGAACTCCCTGCCCGTAAAGGCCAGTTCACGCGCGAGCCCTTCGCCGATGAGTGTTGGAAGCCGCTGGAGTGTACCGAGGTCGGCCACGATCGCCAGATCGATCTCCTTGACCGAAAAGACCGCGTCCTGGGTGGCATACCGCATGTCGCAGGCGGTGACGAGATCGACTCCCCCTCCGATGCACGCGCCATGTATTGCGGCCAGAATGGGCTTGGTGCAGGACTCTGCGGCGCTGATGGCCATTTGAAGCGCGACGATTTTTTCTTTCAGGAGTTCCTGACCCCTGCCTGCGGGCAGGCTGGTGATCTCGGATCTCAATGCAGCGAGCAGATCCAGATCGATTCCGGCCGTGAAGTGCTTGCCCCGGGCGCTCAACACTCCGACCCGCGCGCGGCTGCTGCTCAACCAGTCGAAGGCCGACCGCATGTCCTTCCACATGGTCCCGTTCATCGCGTTGGCCTTGTCCGGCCGATTCAATTCAATATGGGCAACGCCATCCGATTCAGTGATCGCCAATGTCTCGAAGTTCATTTTCATCTCCTGGGAAAGAAGCCGGCCAACCCATGGCTGGATGATCATCAACATCCATAGGGCATGGACGGCGATTTAAGAAAAGCAGGTTTCCAGCACCGGTGGATCAGAATCGATTTCATCAAGCCCGAAGGTTTCCATATGGAATTCCTTGGCTTGATCATAACGGAAAAGCTAAGGGGCCGCGCGTTTTACCTGAGACCCGGCGGAAAGCCCGGACATTTGTTTACAACATTATTTGCGAAAGTGGCACGGCCCGCCCGGTCCCTCTTTAGCGCCTGGTTGGGCCTCCACGTAGTATCCTTTGGCAATGTTGGTGATCCGGGCAATAAAGTCCGTCTTCGCCTCTGTGTATGCGACCCGATCATTCGCATGGGTATTGGACAATTTCCGCTTGAGATCCCCATAATCCTGTGCCACGTGCGGATGTTCAATGAGGTAGTCCCGAAAGAGCAGCCGATCCCAAAGCTCGAAATGTGCTTCGACCATGTGAATATGATGGGTTCTGTTTCCGCCTGCATCACGTTTGATGAACCATGCATAGAAGGGCGGCGTGTCGTCGCCCCACATTGGCCGCCAAAAGAAGTCGTATCCCTTTGGCTCGAGTATAAGGGGAACCTTTTGTCTGGTTTCATCCAGAGAGGTTACCTCGACCAACATATCGACAATAGGCTTCGCCGCCAGACCAGGAACAGCTGTACTGCCGAAGTGCTCAATACGTTTGACCAGCATTTTGGGCAGACAGGACAGAAGGTGAGCCTTCTCTTCCTCAAACAGCTCGGGCCAACGAGAATCGTACGGAACGACGGCAACATCTTCCTTCAAAACCCGTACAACCTTCTCTTCAAGTGTTTCCATCTCTTATTTCATTACGCCCGACGCTCCAGCTTTGCGACGAGGATACCAAGTCCGCAGCAGTAGCTGGTTGGGCAATTTAAGTGTTTAAGTGCACAACTTCTGCATGGAGTTTCAAACCTAGAGCGCCAACGACCTTAAGTATTGTATCAAAACCAGGCGTACGTTCTCCTGAAAGTGCTTTGTAGAGGCTTTCACGAGACAAACCTGCATCCCGCGCCACTTGTGTCATGCCCTTGGCACGTGCTATGTCTCCTAAGGCTTTGGCAATAAACGCGGCGTCGCCATTCGCCTCTTCAAGACAGGCTTCTAAGTAGGCTGCCATTTCTTCTGGAGTGCGAAGGTGTTCCGCAACATCGTATTTGCTGGTTTTGGTTTTAGCCATGGCTCTTCTCCTATGAATTGCGAGATAGACTTAAGGCGGTTTTGATGTCCCGCGACTCACTCTTTTTTGCACCGCCGGCCAATAGGATGATCACCTTTTGTCCGATCTTTTTGAAATACACCCGATATCCGGGGCCATAATCAATCCGTAACTCCGAAACACCTTCACCAATTGGTTTTACATCCCCTGGGTTTCCTCCCGCCAACCTTTCAATCCGGACAAGGATACGTGCGCGTGCACGAATGTCTTGTAACCAATCGATCTATTTGGCAAAAGTATCGTTTTTACGGACTTCGATCATGGCTTATATTGTAGCCGACTGACTACACATGTCAAGAAAGTTTCACAGGTCTGTGGGGCAAGGCCCGACGAAAAAGGTAAGCGGCGCTGGCCGCGAAGTTGGCGGACAGCGCCGGTTGAGTGAATGGTTAACCGACCTGAGAACAGGGCCGTTTGACCATGAGAACGGTATCAATACCCGCCGGGTTTGGCCCCATGTGTTCATGGTCTTCGAAACCAAATTTCTGATAGAGATGGCGAGCCGCCAAGCCTTCTGGAATCAATGGCGCAAATGTCTGCACAGAAATCGGTCTTGCCGAATCCAACTGATTCAGCGCAGTCTCCAAAAGTTGCCCGCCAATCCCCAAACCGCGTGCAGACGCGGAAACGGCAAGCCATTCTATTGAATTCGCTTCTTCGGATATAACTATTCCGCCTGGAACAGAATTACTGGATTCGATTGAATTCATCGACGATGTGAACGCTTGGTTGTCGGAAACAGCCGTCATCAATGCTTGTTTGAATTCAGGGACCTCAGCCATGGGGCCAAAAAGATGCTCCACTTCCTTGGCAAGGGCCAACCAACCTTCGATGTCATTCGAGACCGCCAACCTGACAGAACGGGTATTCATGGTGCTTAACCTCAGCGGGGAAGGGATGGTCGGCTAACGCTATTTTGAGGGGCCGGGTAGGATTACCAAGGCATGTGTAAGCAACCGCTGAAGTCCGAATGAAAAGGCTATTCAAACGCGCCCCGATTTACTCGGTCTCCCTTCAAAATAATGTTGAGCAATTCTATTCATTTTTGAAACAAATCAGAGTGTATGCCGGTCCGTTCGAAAACAACTCTATTTGATTCGACCATATAAATCAGCAGCCAATCAGTTTCAATGTGACATTCGGTCGCCCCTTCCAGTTGCCGATCAGCTTGTGATCCCTATGAATGGCATAAAGCGCTTCTTCCACCACAATAGAGCGGATTATTATTTTCAGCTTTTCAAGATTTTTCCCACGCTTTTCCATTCGCTTTGTGTCATGCTCGAACTGCTTTGTATATGCAGGTGTAAGCATCAAATTCCCAATTTTTTAAACATATCATCAGTGTCTTTACAAATGATCAGGTCATGTCCGGCATCCGTATCTGAAAAGGTCTTGAGAGTGGTGTTATTTGGGATTGCTATGTCAAATGGAAGCCCTTTTTTCAGTTCAACCTGTTTATAAAACAGGGTGATAGCCTGCGTTGTGGTTAGCCCAAGTTGCTGAAATATATGCTCAGCCTTATCCTTTAAATCGGGCTCAATTCGAGCCCTGATTGTGGATGTTTTGCCCATGGTTTATCTCCTTTTGAGTTTTTAATACTGCAGCTCAAATGGGGCACATTGTCAAAAAATGACAAATTGATCGGTTTGCCCAACGCTCACCCTCACAGGTGAGCAGGGTGAAAAGTTGTCATTAAAGGCACGTTAACTCCAAACTACGCATGGGCTTTAGTGGCCCGGCCCTGCGAATCCAGTGCGGGGTGTGGTTATGAATAGATAGTCTATTTTAACTATACTTTGGTTTTACAAGTTTAGTTGTAGATGGTGTCAATCCTTTTGTAAATAATTTAAAGCCAATTGTCATGATAACGTAATATATTGGAAGAAAAACTATCACAAAAATCGGTCCAATAGTTGCTATCAATAGTAAAAGCAAAATCATGAATGTTGCATTTAACATCGTTAAAAAAGAGCGTATTTTAGCCTCTTGATGATCGCTTTCGATAATGAATCCTTTGCCGAATCTGGCCCAAGGATAGAAAAGTGTTCTTCCCTTGTAATCCAATTTGAAATGCATATTCACCATGAGCTGGAAGTAACCCATCAAATATTGTCCTTATTCATAACGCCGTCTGTCACCTGCCGGAAGGGGAGTGCAGATTATGCAAATGGCAAAAAGGTTGAAAAGCTTCAGACTTGGCCAAAACCGCGGTAGCCCGCCACTTCCGGTCTGAGTGTACAGGCTTGTTAGCGAAATTATTTTTGATTCTTCTAAAAATAGTTCACCTATTGTCAATTTTCTTTGCGGTAATAATAGTGAAAGAGTGTGCATTTACAGTTAAAATAGCATTATATTCGAAACATTTGAAATAATGATTTTTCCCCTTTGTTTCTATATTTTCAAGAAGAGTCGTCAAAATAATTTTTTTCAAGAATATTTCTGTTTCATTATCTGAAAAGCGGACGATTTCCAGATTTCTCCTTATTCTCGAAAATCCTAAAGGGGTATTTCTGAATTTATCGGCTATTGATGTTCTTAAAGTTTCGTTCATTTTTTTTGCTAACGTCTACAATGACGCGCAAGAAATAGTCGCGCTCGCGCGACTATTTCTTGTAGCTGTCAATTGGTTTGTTAAGCAATCCCATCTTCCTTATGTCCTTATATCTAAAGCAGCCAGTGGTATGGTCGTTAACCATGCCAACTGCTTGCATGAATGCGTAGCAGATGGTTGATCCGACGAAGTTGAAGCCTCGCTTCTTCAAATCCTTGCTCATTGCATCAGACAACTCGGTTTTCACGGGAAGCTCAGACATTGATCGCCAAGCATTCTGCTTGGGAACGCCATCGACATAGCGCCAGAGATACGAGTCCAGGGATCCGCATTCCTCTTGGATTCCAAGAACGCCTTGGGCGTTCTTGATTGCTGATTCGATCTTCAGGCGATTGCGGACAATACCAGCGTCGGAGAGCAGGCGTGTCACGTCTGCTTCTGTGTATTGGGCGATGTGTCCGCAATCAAAGGCGTGAAACGCCTTCCTGTAGTTCTCTCGCTTCTTCAAGATCGTCAGCCAACTCAGGCCGGCTTGTGCTCCCTCCAGAATCAGAAATTCAAAGAGCAGTCGATCATCATGAATGGGGATACCCCATTCGCCATCGTGATAAGCGATGTACAGGGGATTGCCTCCGCACCATTCACATCGTGTCTTCATCTTCCTCCTGTGCCCAACGTTATTCTGGCGCTTGGGTCGGACCAATCTAATCAGTTGATATTCCAACATTATGCCCCTGAAAACAGTCGTTTTCAGGGCTTAGAGCATCATTTTCATGCTCCCCTCTCCCTTCTCGCCTCAACATCAATGGCGCTTTCGCTCATAAGGAACCGATGACTTACCCTGTTGAATTCAAAGGCCACATACACCCGGGCTGTGCCGGATGTGCCCTGTCCACGATTATCCGTTGTTGGCTGGCCCTTTGTCCACACTGCACGGGTCACCACGATCTCTCTTCTCAGACATACCACCCCGTTTTCGAATGTCGATGGCGTCCCAAAAGGCCCGTCCCCAGATCCGCCCCAGTGTTTTCAACAGGCTGAAGCCTGTCCAGCGTCGGCTGAAGTGGGATTCAGGAGGCCGTCCACATGGGAGCTCTCCTTCGTCAACGCAAAACGTCAACAGCCCCCTCTTTTCCACCAAACAACAGGTTCAACCCTTGATGTCCTCGTAAAAAGCCACATTCTCGCGCCAAGCCGCACAGAATACAAGAATAACCAATTGATATTTAAACGTTTTTTCTTGGCGTTCTCCGCGTCCCTGCGCGATAAACGGTTTTTGCGGATGGGACATGGGGACGACCTTAAATAATCAAATATCTTTTTTATCATTCCGTTATTTTTAGGGTCGCGCCCTTTTCCAGATCGGACTGATGCGCACTCGTCTTTATAAAGTTGATTTTGTTTTTAAGGTCGTCCCGCTACCCTTTATTGGTGGGTGATCAAAATGCTACTTATCGTCTGTAGATTTATCGTCATCAAATTGCGTATGATTGCGACATGTTTACACAAGCGGAAAAATTTGGGGCAAACGTTCGGACTCGGCGACAGAAACTTGGCCTGACCCAAGAAGACCTCGCTGAGGCGAGCGGACTTCACCGTACCTACATTGGCTCGGTCGAGAGAGGTGAGCGCAACATCTCCTTGGAAAACATCATCTGTGTCGCACAAGCCCTTGGGTGCACTGCCGCCGAGTTGCTCGATGGAGTCGATGAGGGGAAGGTCAAGTGATGGATCCATTGCTGCCGCTGTGTGGCAAGCGACTATTGACACGGTCCAAATATGCCCCAATATATACACCAAAGTGCCATCGCCTAAAGGGTCACGAAGGGAAGTGTAAAGAGTTTCCATTTTTACGCGAACTCGAGAAGAGTCACTTTCGCGTTGCCCAGAAAATCAAGCGGGACTCCATTATGACCACCGGAGCGGCTTGGAAAAGTGACGACGCTGGGCCGAATAGAATTCTTCGATGCGTGATGCTTGAAGACGATCTAACTCTTAAACGTTTTGGGTTAAATATGGCTATGTTAAAGCCAGGTATCGTTGCGAAACTACGAGATAAAGCTGCTAGCTACGACGATTGTGTAAGAGTTGCGATCGCCCTTACGGTGAAGGCATACAACATGAAGAGTGCGCCATTGGCAAGCCAAAAACTCGCAACGTACTTTGAGGCTACTGGTTTCACTCTCGAACCCAATTCCACCTTTTGCGAGATCTGCCGCCTTCCACTCGATTTTCGACTCTTTAGGAACGCACGAAGAGGCAAGGCTGAGATCGAAACCTGCCACAAAGATCCAAGACTACATACTCCAGAGAACGTCGGGTTTGCACACCGTGAATGCAACATCGCGCAAGGGCCCAAAACCCTCGATGAGTTTTACAGTTGGATACGCGGAATATTGCAGCGAGCAGGCCGCCTCTAAAGTTCGGCCTCCGATAGGTTAAAGGAATTTAGCTCAGCAAGTAACTTGGCACGATTAACGAGTGCTCTCCGGAATGCCTCGGCGGTTTGAACGTACTCGTTGGTATGTTCGAAAACAGGAATTTTAAGCTTCTCTATTCGCTTTCCCACGGATGCAAGGGTGCTTTGAACGAACGTTAGATTCCGGATTTGTTGGGTGACAGCGGGAAGCCCAAGTGCGAAGAGAAGTTCAAAAGGATTGATTAAGTCGTTTGATTCGAGGGTGAGTATTCTCAGGTGGCTCTGAACTACAGACTTGACGTTTGATTCATGGAGAATTGCCGCTTTGCCGATGCGATAACGTCCATCAACCACTAGAAGTAGGTCGTGTGGCTTCAGATTTTGCAGATTGCGATATTGCTCATAGACATCTTCTGATACAGAATTTGTCGGCGATGAAGTCACCTCCCAATTGTGGATATCAGAAGTCCGGATAAAGGGAATCGACCCAGTGCCGTAGCACTCGGAACCTACTTCATGACCTTTACGAATGGTGAGAACACCCTCCTGCAAAAGTTCTCCGATAGTGATTGTCATTCGCGTGCTGAACGGCCATCCCATACTGGATTCGCTGGACAACGTTTCATTGAAGTAATAGCGTGGCACCAAATAGTCAGGCTGGGATATACTTGCCTTTTGCCATTTGGTGCAGCCGTTTCGCAAATCCTCCCCTAATCCTAAAAAGTCGTTCGGGAGAAGTTCCCCATCTTTTGTTCGCGTGCGGCCCCTACGATCATGCCCGCAATGCTCTGGAACAGCAATAAGCGTTGCTCCTGAACTCAACTTCTTACGCAGTGAGAGGAATACAATGTTTGTTTTGGTGTCCGTTCCAGGCTGGAAAGTCGTCCGAGGGCAGTCAACTAAGTATTCAATTGAGCAACGTTCACGAATGTAGTCCCAAACAAACTGCGTTCCACGATTGCCGAATAGTCCTTCAGGTAGAATAATTCCAAGCAGACCATCTTCTGGCTTGAGCAAGCGGATGCAAAGCTCGATGAATAGGATTTGGGGATCTTGGCCAGGAGCAAGTTGCTCCTGGCGAAAAAACCTCTGATGGTGCTTGGAGTAGTGCCACGTATGCCCGAGTTCGAAGGTGGATAGGATACTTCGATCTTTTACCTTAATATTAGTTCCGAAAGGCGGATTGGTGAGAACATAATCAGCACTACCAAGGAGTCCCGAATCCTTGTCGCCAAGCAGCAGCAGTGAATTCTCGCACAGAATTTTGGCCTGACCTCTAGTAATTAAATGGCAAAAGGCGCCACCAATCCGTTGTAGTTCACGTTCCTTCTCGATCCCTATCAGATGGCTGGTCTTCTCGATCTTTGACTTTTCCAGATGATTGAATGCTTCAATCAAAAAATTTCCAGTACCCGCAGCGGGATCAATGATCGTGGAACCGGCCGATGGATTGGCGATTTCTACCATCGATCTCACTACTGACACGGGAGTAAAAAACTGACCCTTATCACCACGCAATCTTGGCCCAATGATTGCCTGAAAGGCATCCGCTAGCACTTGTCCAGGAGCGTCGAAAATTGGGAACTTACTTAGAGTCTGGTATGTTTGCTGTATTTCTCGGTGATCGAGCCCGAATGTGTCACCAGGAGAAAGGTATTCTGGGAAACTTGTACTGAGGATGAGTACTAGTTCTCTTCCTGCTGACGATGACGCTAGGGCGGCATCGACCTTTTCCTTCTGGATATCGCCTTCTTGAGAAATCGTAACGAGCAGAAGGATCTTAGAAAGGTCCTCGAAGATTCGCTCTGCTCTGGAACTAGAACTGTTCGCGTAGAGGTGATAGTAGGTCTGCTTAAATGCAGTGAAGAGATTATCAGGGGGTGCTGATTCGAAAAGTTCAGTCTGCGTGGGTATCGTGTTGTGCATGATTGATGATTTTAGGTATCAAGCCACGTCGTGTCAAGGAGGTTTTTGTCGGCCGCTTGTTTCTTTGCCCAACGTCCAAGGTCCCCACGCTCGCCCGTGGCGCAACGGATGCCGCGAGCGAAGCGAGCACGCATTCTGGCGAGACGCGGGTGAGTGTGAGGTACACCGCCTTGTGTACGCCCAGCATGGGCGCTTTGTAAATGGGGTGAAAGTCCCCTGTAGTGGACCGCTCATGTGTGGGACATGGGGTCGCCCTTGGATAATCAAATATCCATTTTATCATTCCGTTATTTTTGGGGTTGTCCCTAATTTTTCACTATTTTTCACTCTCCTATTTATTCAATCTTGCCTAAGTACCTTTTCATTAATAACAATTCTTCTTCCTTGTCTTCCGGTTTCCTTTCTAACACTTCAATAGTGTTTTCATCATTTACAATCATTATTCCATTAAATTTTTCTCTTTTATCAGGACTTCCTGCTTCATATTTCCTGTTCACATCCATTTCATAAAAAACCGCTCTATTATTAATGGTTCCCTTCAAATCATAATTAATTTCAACATATTCCTCAGGTGCTGGGATGCGACCAAGACCAATCGCTTGATGGTACAATAAGCTTAATGATACAGCTTTTTCTCTACTAAAATGACTACCACAAAGAACGCCATCAATTACTTCAATACGAAATATTTTATTATAAAAAGTCCATTCACCATCAATTTGTATATCAGATGGAATAGCGTAGGCATCAGCTAGTTTCTGAAAAAACAGCCTTCTCTTGAATGTTGAATTAAGGTGCAGTTCCTCTTTTTTATCCTCATCACTAATGTGGTGACTCAAAGAAGAGCTTGCGGAGTTAATGTTCTCATGGTACCCCTCAATCATTCTCGCGATATCTAAAACCTTTCCTGCATTTTCATAAAACCCTTCTGATATGAATCTATAAGCCATATTGGCCATTGATAATGTTTCCTTATACTTACTAGAGGCCAGTTGGTATGAATGAATGGATTTTCCTTTAATACCTAAAGAATCATACGCAACAGCCATATTGTTTAAATTAGTGCCGTTTTCGTTGTGTTCACATAATATTTTGTAATGGTACAAAGCATAGCTTTCTTTTTCCAATTCGCTATAATGATATGCCAATGAGAACCTCAAATCATTGTCAACCGGCAAAACCTCTAATGCTTTCTCAGTAAAGGCTTCGAATAAATCATTATCCGGTTCCTTTTTAGCAATATCGCTTAATATTCTATAAATAATTCCTATTTGATTCTCACTTAAGTTATTTTTATTAAACATCTCTAGAACTAGTTTATATGCCTTTGTAAAATCGTTCATATGCATCAAAGTATTTATTAAGCAATTTAAATAATCAATTTTGATCTCAATTCTTTGTTCTAAATTATATGCTTCTGTATAATAATAGACCGCTTTACTATACGTTTTATACGCGAAATATGTGTCTCCAACCATTTTTAGCAGTTTTGCATCGCCTGGCCTTTCATCAATTAGCCCAATTAATTCATTTACAGCGCTTTCATCACCAGCCTGAGATCTCCAGCTGCAACATATAGCCCTTAAATAGATTTTGTCAATATCATTACTTTGATTTTGAATTATTCTATTAATCTCTTCTTTTGCTTTATCAAAATCCCTGTCTTTTACTATAATTTCGTTCAATGATTTTAAAGCTTCCAATGTTGATTTATTTTTATTATTCTCGTTACTTTTTTGAATTTGAGGCTCTCTATCTTTGTCACTATCGATCGGCTTTGGCGCAATAGTTTTTTGGTCCGATATTGTTTTAGTTGTAGTTTCTACAATACTGCCTATCATTTCATTAATTTTTGGGAAGCATAATTGAGGCTTTTCTCTATTGAATTGCACAAACTCATGATCAGCATGTAATCCAGGAAATCTAGTTATTTCATCTTCGATAATAAATAAGAGTCTCATCCCCTTTCCCAACGCGTATCCACTTTCCTGTACTATCCAATTTGATATTCCCCAGCCTAAATCCTTTTCCGTGCATACAATATTTTTTTTGAATAGAGACAGCTTAGGATTAATGTTAACTATTTGGCGATGCTTTTTTGTGAAAATGCCGATAAATAAATTTTTATCTTTCATTTTTTCGATTACCTTATCTGACAATGCTTTTGCTTCTGCCTTTTTTGCATGGTCCCAATCAAATGGCATTGCACTTTTTAACGAATCAAAGTACTCAAGGAAAATACGGACTACTTCCTGATCATCTTCTGAAAAACTATGCCCGATGAAAGCTTTGATCTTGTTCATTTTTATACCTACATAAACTCATACATTTTTGATGTTCCTTCATTCTCCCAAGAAAAAACCCCACCTCTCCTGCAGAAAAATAGGGTTTCAAATCGCTCGGGCCATGGCACCCTCGCTTAATGACAGATTGTCAATTAGATTGCTAAGGGAACATATGGAATGCTCAGAAGATTGTGGGGAAACGGACCCGAGAAGTCAAGGACAAATAATTTGGGTTGATATGGTGACGGTTTCTCGTAATATTAGAAAAAAGTAACATATCAGATCTCGCCTGATAGAGTCACATAACTACCATTAGTATTTTTATTTGGTGAAGACCACGGAGATCTACAGCCACGTCATGGAGAAGGACATTCAGGGCGTCCTCAGTCCCCTGGACGCAATGGATGGAGGTCGGGGAGGAAGGGTGACAAGGGCGCGCCTTATTGCGGATTGGTGCATTTCGGCGCTATGATACGAATACTGAACCCGTTGGTCAAGTCCTTATTGAGGTCCTAATCATGGCATCCCATGGCTGAATTCACATTGAAGGACGCATTCTTCTCGTGCAGGCTGTGCCCCCGGGAGTGCGGGGTGGACCGCGCCCGTGTGGCCTCGGGGGGGCGGGCCGGGGTGTGCGGTGAGGGCGACCGCATGCGGGTGGCCTGGGTGGGTCCCCACTTCGGCGAGGAGCCGCCCATCTCGGGAGAGAACGGGTCGGGCACGGTCTTTTTCACGGGGTGCTCCCTCGGGTGCGTGTTCTGCCAGAACTACCAGGTCTCCCGCGAGGGGGTGGGCGCGGCCGTGTCCGTGGATGAGCTGGTGGATCACATCACCCGCATGGTCTTCGAGGCTCGGGTCCACAATGTCAACTTTGTCACGCCGGATCACTTTTTTCCGTGTGTGGCGTCCGTGGTGGAGGGGATTCGGGTCCGGGGGATCGATCTCCCCGTGGTCTTCAACCTCTCGGGGTACCAGTCCGTGGACGTCTTGCGGGCTGCGGAGCCGACGGCGGACATCTACCTGCCCGACTACAAGTACAGCGATTCCCGGCTGGCCGCCCAATACGCCTCGTGCCCAAACTACCCGGGCGCGGCCCTGGACGCCATCAGCGAGATGCTCCGGCAAAAGGGGGTGCTCGACGTGTTCGAGTCCAATGGGGTCCTGGCCGGGAAGGGCGTGCTGGTGCGGCACCTGATCCTGCCGGGCCATGTGGAGAACTCCCTCGATGCCCTCACCGCCCTGTTCCTGGAGTTCGGGGCGGGCCTGCCGTTGAGCCTCATGAGCCAGTACTGCCCGGTGCCGGGTCCCCTTCCGGAGAACCTGAAGCGGCGCGTAGAGGTCGAAGAGTTCGACCGGGTCTATGCCCACGCCATGGACCTGGGCTTTCACCGCCTCTTTGTCCAGTTCCCGGAGGTCGGCGAAGACGGTGCGGATGCGGCCCCGTTCTTACCGGACTTTCGAGACGCCCGCCCCTTCCGGGGAGGCCCACGGTCCGGTTGACACTCACGGGCTTTCGGCCTACAGTGACCGCGGGTTATCCACTCACCACGCCATGAAAACGCCCGGTCTTGATCCGGGCCAAGGGGCATTATGAAGACGGCCTATCTGGACTGCTTTTCCGGCATCAGCGGCGACATGTTCGCCGGCGCGCTCTCCAGATGCCGTGATCGAATCCATCGGACCTTCCGGCCGGATCGACCTGACTTGGAATCATAAGGTCTTCACCCAGTGCAAACCGAATCAAGCGCAGCGTTCTTCCATCAAAAAGGCCGTTCCGGATGCGTCGAAAGGGATGGGAGGCCGCCCGCCTGAAATTCATATTTCATCAACCTTCCGCTCGCTTCCGTTTGGGCGGGCTGACAACAGCGGTGCCGTCCACTACCATTTGATTGTGTTGGTTGAAACAGCGCGTAATCATACGCACCCTATTCCCAGCGATGTTTATATCCAAAACTTCCACACGCGCAGTAATGGTATCGCCGATATACGCTGGGGCGAGGAACTTGAATTCCTGCTCAACATAGACCGTGCCGTTACCCGGAAGCTTCATACCGATTACGGTTGAAATGAAGCTGGCTGACAACAATCCATGAGCGATTCGCTTCTTAAAATAGCTGGTTGCAGAATATTCCCGATTTATATGGGCGCAGTTGAAATCACCCGTGATCCCGGCGAATTGGTAGATATCGCTCTCGGATAAGGTTTTGCTGAATTCGTCTGACTGCCCGACCACAAGCTCATGAATGGTTAATCCAGTCATGTTGTCCCTCTTTAATTTGTCATCAAAATGCCGAAGCATTTAGTTTCTGTAAGTATTCATCGGGGCACGGTACGTATAGAATACATCAAAGACATCCATGAAATTTCCGGCTATGACCAGAAAGCAATTGAAACGCTTGGATTGAATGATAACTATTCAAAGCCACCGATATGACGTCAAATAAGGAAACGTTTATTCTATTGCCTTGCCTTCCATATGGTTTCACAGAGTCCAGAATACCGCTGCTACCGTCACCATGCCGGCAATGGGGAGAGATCTAACCCGTTCGTGATAATCACCAAGCCATCCCATAGCTTGATATGGTGAGAGCTGCGGAGTTTTGAACAAGGGTCTCGAGATTTCCTGGTTACGCAAAACCATGCACAAAAGTCATTAACAGCAATGCGGCGAATGCGGCCGCTATCGGTTGATAGACAGCTTCCGAAAGTTTTCGTGGATAATGTCCGTGATAGCGGTCTATGTTCGTCGCGCCTATTATGGACTTTTTCAGATCACTATCGTCATGGATACTTATTCAATATGCTACTTGGTCGAGGCCTTTGAGCCCCAGAATACGTCTCGCTTCAGTCGGTGTGGCCGTTTCTACCCCAAGCTCGGCGGCGATACGCCTGATCTTGGCCACCTGCTCGCCGCTGCTTTTGGCCAGAACGCCTTTTTCCAGGTATAGGTTATCCTCCAGGCCAACCCGCGCATGGCCGCCCATGAGCAGGGCGTGGGTGGTCATAGCAAACTGGGCGCGGCCGGCGGCGCACACGGACCACTCGAAATCGCCGATCTGCTGTCGGGCAGTCTGTACCAGATAGACCAAGTTGTCGATGGTTGCGGGGATACCGCCCAAAATTCCGAGAACAAATTGCAGGTAGACCGGCGTTTTAATATTTCCGGCCTCGATGAGGTAGGCCAGGTTATTGATCATGCCCACATCGTAAATCTCAAATTCCGGTTTGGTGCCGTTCTGGTGCATCAGTTCTGCGAATTTGCGCATGGTAAAGAAGGTATTGGGAAAGATGAGGTCCTCGGTGCCTGTCAAGTAGGGTTCTTCCCAATCGTATTTCCACTTTCCCGCGAATTTTGGCGCCGCGTGAAAAAGGGCGAAGTTCAGGGATCCTGCATTTAGTGACGCCAGTTCCGGTTTCAGGGTTGAGACGACTCTAGCGCGGTTCTCTACATTGTCCCCGAGTCTGCCCCCGGTAGTCACGCAGATCACGATGTCGCAGCGGCGTTTGACTTCGGTGACTACTTCTTTGAAAACACTCTGGTCCGCATTGGGGCGGCCCGTCTGCGGATCACGCGTATGCAGGTGGGCCACAGCTCCTCCGGCATCGTAAACACTCATGATATCGTCGATCAACTGAAGAGGCGTGATCGGCAGGTAGGGCGACATCGCCGGTGTGTGGATTGCTCCTGTAATTGCGGCAGTAATTATGGTTTTTCGAGAGGTTGTACTATCCATTGTATTGCAACCTTCCTATGCTTTTATTTTGATATTTTCTATTTTTACGATCGCTTTAACAAAATCGATTTTTAAACAAACGATCATTTGGGCATGGCATCCATGCCTTTCAAAGTTTGCGAAAAATCTGCGATCATAGCGTCCAGGTCGTAAGTGGGTGCCCACCCCCATTCCCTTCGGGCATTGCCGTCATCCAGATCGATTTTCGACAGACCCCCAAGTAAGGCGCTGATGCGATCATCGACTTCAAAATCAAGATCAGCATCGGGCAGGTGCTCCTGAACTCGATCACATAAATCCCGTGCCGTGTAATAAGGCCGACAGCCGCCTAGGTTGTAAACCCGGGTTTGAATATTCTCGGGCGCCGCACTATTCAGCATCCAGAGCGCACGGACCACGTCCTTGTAATAGATCGTGGGGCAGCGAGTGGAAGGATCAACCAGAATTCGATAAGGATTACCCTTAAGTGGCTCTTCAATGGCCCAGCAGTTATAAATCGACATATGCGCCACTCGGCATCCGGGCGCTACCACTGACGCGATACGCAGCCCTCTGAAATCCAGGCCATAACGCCTGTGGTAATAAAAACCCATCTGCTCGCTGAAAGATTTGCAGATCCCGTATATACCGGTAGGGCGTTGGAGGCAGCGGTCGTCCACCGGTGCATCCGGCAGGTCCAGGCCGTAGACGGCGATGCTGCTGCTGTAAATGACCCGTTTTACTTTTTCAGTCCGAGCTGATTCCAAAACATTGATCGTACCAAGGGCGTTTATCTGAATGGCCTGCTCCGGATTTTCTTCCGAAGGTACGGAAAGCATGGCACCCAGGTGAAATATGGTGTCAATACCATAAGTCCTGATTGTTTCGATGAGAAACTCACGATTGGTAAAGGTTCCGCTGACAAAATCATAGGCATCTTCCACATCGTGTAAGCGCAATTCTGGTGAAGCGATGTCCACTAAAACCGGACGTTGGCCCTGAGATATGAGCCAGCGTGCAAGCTCGGCACCTAATAGCCCACTGCCTCCTGTAATCAAAATTGTCATAATATCACCCTTTCGAGGTCTGGCAGGATCAAAACCAGTGTTCCATTGCTAGACCGTCTTGCTATGATGTCGCCACCTTTAATTCCCGATTATTCCGCAAGCAATGCACAAACCCTCTGGTTACACGCAACACGTCGCTTTCTACAGATGAAAACCATGGTTTCCGGACTAACGAAAGCATGTTAAGATCAGATGAAACAGTAACAGCAACCCAACATAGTCCAATCTAATGCATATAAAAAGCAAATGCTTCACTCATAAGGTTTTTACTTAGTTTGCCATGAAGCGCAATTCGTTTTCATCACCGGTAATGGCTGTACGAAGTGTTAATTACCATCCACCTGCTGTAGAATGCGAAGCAATACTCTGTTCCGCTGCTCTACAATGCGCTTCAGTTTATCCGGGGGCCAATTGTGAAAACCGCGTCCGGTTTTGGCTCCGGTCTCGCCTTTTTTGAGTTTTTCAACCAACAGTTGCGACGGCGTTGTCGAACGATCAAGATGCTGGAGCAGGTTGGACTGTACTTGGTAGGTGAGGTCCAAACCGGCCAAATCTGCGGTTTCCAGCGGGCCGAGAAATGCCAGGCGCAGGCCGAAGGAGCTTTTCACGACCGTATCCACATCCTCGGCGCTAGCTATGCCACTTTCGACCAGTGTGATTGCTTCATGCCATAGGGCGTGTTGCATGCGGTTACCTAAAAAGCCGGGGACGTCCTTCAGTACTCGCACAGGTGTTTTTCCGACCTTTCGCATGAAATGATATACATTCTCGAAAACGTCTTCGGCTGTCTTATCTCCTTTGATCACCTCAACACAGGGTACAATGTGAGGCGGGTTCCAGAAGTGCGTGCCCAGAACCCTTTCGGGATGGAGCAGTCCTTCGGCGATCCTTGATATTTGAATCGCCGAGGTATTACTGGCGAGAATCGTTTCGGGAGGCACCAATTGCTCCATTTCCGCAAAAACCTGTCGCTTGACAGCCAGGTTTTCGGTGACAGCCTCAATAATCAATGACCTGTCCCGGCACATATCTCCCATACTATCGGCCAAGTGTATCCGCTTCAGTGAAGGTTCAATCTCATTGTCTTTTACGATCCCCATTTGCACAAAGACATCCAAATTGCTTCGAACGCGATCCAGGCAGGCTGACAGTGCTTTTTCATCACGGTCATAAATTGTAACGTCGCAGCCTTTTATTGAGAATACCTGGGCGAGACCATGCCCCATCAATCCTACACCTAATACACCAATGCGCGTTTTTTCAGATAAAAGCATGGTGTGTTCCTCCATTTGGTCACCAACCATTTTTGACTAAGGAACGAAAATTACCATCACACATTTTACATCACGGTCGTCAGCGGCCCGTCCGAAATGCGGCACACCAGAATCAAAATACACACAATCTCCGGTTTCAACGATATATTCATCATCTCCGTGCAAAAACCGCATGGTCCCTTCGATAACCAGCAGCATTTCTTCGCCTTCATGCTGAAATAAAGACTTATGTACGCCTTTGGATGGAATGGTGAGGATATAGGGTTCCATTCTTTTGTTGGGATAATGGGGGGAAAGGCTTTCGTAGGAATAACCAAAAGCGACACCATTGCGTGCCATCAGCCTGCGCTCGTTTTTTTTGACAACTGAACAGCGCACCGGAGCACTCTCTTCTCCAAAAATTTTTGACACCGTAACGCCCAAAGCCTTGGCAATAACTACTAAAGTCGAGACTGGTGGTGCCTTGTCGGAATTTTCGACCTTGGACAGGTAGCCTTTAGTTATCCCGGTTTTTTGAGATAATGCCTGTAAAGTAAGCTTCTGTGAAAGGCGAATCGCTTTTATATTCGCTCCAATTTCAGACTCCGGTATCATCAATACCTCTTAACTTAATGTATTTGGAAGAAGTCCAACTTCTCGGATGGAATATGGGATGGCTTTCAAAGCCACTGCCCCTGAGAGATCACATTGCGTGGTCGGTTCCCCGATATAGTGGATAACGAATCCCATCACGCCCAGCACAGCTACGATGCCGAGGGCGTGGAGGCAACGAAGTGTTGCTGCTGTGGAGATTGTTGATGAAAGCATTTCTGTTTGGGCCTTTTGATAAGAAGCTGCTATTTGCGGTATGCACCCGTAATCACCCATGCAACAGTGCATTTTTCCTTGATTCGCCACGCATGGCGGGTCCCGTTTTGAATAACAACGTCACCGGGCTCCAGCTCGACCTGTTTTCCGTCATCGAGTTCAAGAGAAAGCCTGCCGGAAATGACGATACCATAATCAATTGTATCGCTTGTATGCATCCCGGGGGCATCAGGTTCCGTGCTTTCAGCCAGTCCTGGAAGTTCCTTTTCCATTTTTTCCGAATTGCTTAGACCGGCCGGGTCAGCATCCTGCGTCGGGTCAAAATCAATGACACGGACGATGGTGGCCCCGGGACCTGGAAAAACCTTCCAGCGCTCGTCTCTTGTCGGCTCAACAGTTGGATCAATCGGAATTTTGCATCCGGGAAATGTTGCCCAGAGCTCTTTCCACAGCATTCCAGGGAGATCGACAACATGCTCCGGTTCTCCAACCTTAACAAATATCGACCTTCCATCCTTATCATGACCTGTTACAACTCTTTTCATTTGATCCTCCTAAATCAGGTACTGTTTTGAAATTACCTAAAGAGCGGGTTTTCATGAGCAATCGACAGCCGACAACGGCCATCATTCCGTATAAACTCAAAAACTGCCGATCCTGTAACTTGAAAATGCAATCCATGCCTGTAAATGATGGATAATGGATCAGGGAAGCCCTGCGCCCGGGATCTCAACGTTTACCGTCTCCACTTTGCCGCTTCGGGCTGCAAGAACCGCATCCCGATGGAAATCGTCGGCTGTCATCAGAAAAAGTGTCTTACGATCAGGTCCGCCCAGCATACAGGCAAAGCAGCCGCGATCCGTGGAGAAGCGGTGAGTAATCTCCCCTCCTTCCAAAACACGAAAACACTCTCCTGAAATCGGCTCTGCAATCCAGACCCCACCTTCCGCGTCCAGGCAGATACCATCCAGATGGGCCGGGGAGACGTCAGCAAATGTTCGCTTGTTTGACAATGAGCCGTCTGCCTGGATGTCAAAGGCGGTCAGTTTATGGCCGAATGTTTCTGCCACAATCAATGTTTTACCGTCTGGAGTAATAACGGATCCGTTCGGGAAGATTAACCCGTCGGCAACCGCACGGGCTTGCCCGTCGGCAGTGACAAACGCCAGTTTGGCTTCAGTGGGAACGGGTTCTGCCACTTCAAGGTCGTATCCGAAATTGCCCACGTATGCGTTGCCTTTGGCGTCGACCACCATATCGTTGCAGTGCCAGGTGGCAATCTGGCTGAGATCAGCATGCTCAACCAGCTTTCCGCCTTCCAGGCGCATGAGCCGGCGATCCAGCATGGATACAACCAGCATACGACCATCGGGAAGCCAGCCAAGGCCGGATGGACGGTTGGGCACATCCACGACTTTTTCACAGTCGCCGTCAAGTCCCACACTCATGACACATTCGGCATGCATGTCCGAAAACCAGAGTCGCCCTTTATACCAGCGAGGGGCCTCTCCAAACACAAGACCTTCAACCAGTGTTTTTCTGTTAAATTCCATAATCAATCATCCTTATGAATTGTTTACTATTGGCGCAGTTTTGGAGATCGCGCATATACCAACAATATGGACAAAAGAATCAGTCCTTTAAGTAAATCTCTGGCTCCTTGAGGAATCTGGATGACTGTGAGGACACCGGCCAGAACCGTCATCATTAATGCACCCAGAGCTGCACCAAGATAAGTTCCCTTGCCGCCGACGAGGCTGACTCCGCCAATTACCACGGCAGCGATAGACAGCATGGTGTACTGGTCCCCCTGGCCAGCCTGAGTCGATCCGACAACGGAAAAAAGCATCAGTCCTGCCAGCGCGGAAGATATTCCCGCCAGCATGTAAGTGGTTATATAAACCCTTGTGGTTCTTATCCCGCAAAGCCTGGCTGCATACTCATTTGTCCCTACCAAAAACAGGCTCTTACCATACTTGGTTTTGCGGAGTCCCAGTTCGATGAGAACAACCACTACAATAGAAATGATAAGTACCCATCTGATATACCAGAAGGCAGTATCGGCACCGATCAACTTGAATAAATCAGCCTGTGTGCCCGCGACCTGCCCTCTGGTTATAGCCATATAACCACCGCCGGCCAGACTTCCAATACTCATGGTGACCACCATCGGCGGCATATCCAACATTTTGACACACGTTCCGCTGACCAGTCCGCAAAGCGCTCCGATTCCTCCCATAGCCAATATAGACCATAGAACTCCGATATTGGTGCCCCCGGATAAAGAGGCTCCCCATGCGGCTCCAACTGACATCAGGGCGCCTACCGACAGATCGAAACCGATTCTTCCGTTGATCATCACCAGCGCTTGGGCGATACAGGCAAACATCGTCAGGCTTGATACCGCCATATAGTTGAAAATTCCCTGCGTCCTAGCAAAACCCGGTGATATGATTTGTCCCAGGACAAATAACGTTATGGTACCTAGTATGGGTACCATGTATGTTTTCAAATTTCCTTCATTAATATATCGGTGTAAAGCATTTTTCATTGATTCATCTTCCGCTGAATCCGGATATTTTAGCCCATGGTCTTTGTTCATGTCATTATCTCTAATGGTTTTGAATTAAATATAATTGTGTATTCTGGACAAAGATATCGTTCAACAATTACTTACAGTTTAATCCATACGATTGAAAATAATCCTGGGGGAGGTTTTCCAAGTTGAGTTCCCATTCGCCGGACTTATAGCTGCCTGATCCCGCTTCCGTCCAGAAAAGCACGTTGACATAACCTTTTCCCCCTAGTGATTGTATTAAATGCCGACAATGAGTTCCAGATTTGTGCCGGTTAATATGCATCATTACTATGAAGATCTTTTCTTCTAATGATAAACCGTATCAGTGAAGGCAGGACAATTCCACCAAATACAATCGAGTGTTTGGTAATTTCCTGAAAATACGGATCGATATCGACCGCCAGTACCAATGGTGTCAGAAATGCCAAAAAAAATGCCCCGAAAATGGGCCCGAAGCATTCACCAAATCCTCCGCTCAGCGATAAGCCACCAATGACGCATGCCGCAATCGCCGGTAGTAAATAAGTCATTCCCTGCCCGGCCATGCCGACTCCGAATACACCAATCATGGCTATCCCTGCCAATCCTGCGCAAAAACCGGAAAAAGTAAAACTTAAAATGGTTATTTTTTTTATATTGAGTCCAGTGATAAAAGCCTTCTTTACATCACCTCCCATGGCATACATTTGGGGGCCTAAAGATGATTTCATAATAAGATACCAAACAATCAGCGCCAATATCAGCAGATAGAAAGGCGCGGGAACTCCAAGATAGCTTTCCTTGCCGTATATTCTTGCCAGATCACCTACACGTTCGAAATTGGACGGGTCCGGATAAATCCACAACGCCAGTCCGCCGGTAATCCAGGCTGTTGCAAAGGTTGCGATCAGTGCATTCAACCTGAAAATCGATACCAGAATCCCGTTTAATACCCCAAACAGCAGCCCTGTAAAAACACCGACCAGCAAAGCCACGGTGACATCCATTCCCATTTTCCGAATCAGGTATATGCTTACACAATTGACTAGTGCGGCGATTGTACCAGCGGAAAGATCGATCATTCCACAGATTATTACCGCCGTCAAACCAAGAGCGATAAGTATAATGGGCATGTAGGTCTCCCAGACACGGCTGATAAAGGAGTATTTGAAAAAATAGGTAGTTGTAACTCCACCTGTGAGCAAAACTACTACCATCAGCACAAGTGCCGGAAATGCCGTCCAGTTTACAACTCGTTTGAAATCAACGTTCACTTTCAACTGTATTTAATACCTCGTTATTTGGAAATTACTTTTTTGTCGGGATCAAGGCCGTAATAATGTTTGCTGTTGTGATGTCGGAGCCGTAAAGGCGCTTGACAATTTTACCGTCGTACATTACGGCCACGCTGTAGTTATCTGTATTCTTGCCCATTACAACGAGTTCTTCCTCGTCGCTGGATACGAAAACAATGGCCGATCCCTTTTGCGCCATCTGCCTGAAAAGCTCGTAAACGTCTATTTTGGCCGCGATATCAATTCCTTTGGTGGGATCATTGGCCAATAATACATCCGGTCTCAGGCTGGTCCAGCGCAACAGCACCACCTTTTGCTGGTTTCCTCCCGAAAGTGTTTCAATCGGAAGGGCGGAAGAATTGTATTTAACTTTGTTTTTTTGGAGTACTTCGTCGATTTTCAATGGTTCATAATTAAGTACGATATTATTAACCAGATTCAGGTTTTCTCCAATTGGACGGCCGTAAAAAACACCTTCCTTAACTCTATCACCGGTGAGATAACCAATCCCATGGGTAATGGCTGTTATGGGATCTTGGATTCGCGTAATTCTGCCTCCGAGTTCCACATCCACAGGTTCGGACAATCCAAACAGGCTCTTAATCAGACGTGCCTTTCCCTGCCCCTGCAGACCGGCAACTCCCAATATTTCTCCAGCCTTGAGATTTAAGTCAATCGGACTGCCCGAATAACCGGCTATCTTTAACCCTTTCACCGAAAGGGCCGTTTTGAATTCCTTGGATGTTCCAACTGCCTGCCTGCTGCCATCCTTCTGATCTGATTCCGGTAGCTTGCTGCCGATCATATCCCTCAACAGCATTTGCTCCGTTACCCGGGAGGTCTGGTAGGTGTTTATGACCTCACCGTTTCTCAGAACGGTGACCGATGTACATATGTCGAATATTTCGTTTATCCGATGGGATATGTATAAAACAATGCAGCCCTCAGCAGCCATTTCTTTCAGAATTTTTGCTACTGTAGCCACTTCCCGGTGTCCCAGCGAAGATGTGATTTCATCGACCACCAGAATGCGAGGATGTAAAAAAAGTGCCTTTGCAAATTCGACCAGGTACATCTCACTATCTGTCAGATTGGATACGAGTCGATCCAAAAGGCACTGCAGCCCCACCCGTTGCAGAATAGATAAGGCTTTTTCACGAGATGCCGCCCGATCCTGGAAAAAAAGGAATTTTTTCGAAGTATCCAGCAGGATCAGGTTCTGAGCTACTGTCTGATTCGGAAAAAGGCTTAGCTCCTGGGATGTAACTGCTATTCCCTGCCTGATTGCGGATATCGGCGAGTCGATCTCGACTTTTTTGCCATCAATACGGATTTCGCCGTCATCTTTGAAAACCATCCCTCCCAGAATCTTTGCACAGGTGCTTTTTCCTGAACCGTTACCGCCGAACAGGGCACGGATATCACCGCTTTTTACCGTAAAATCAACTCCTTTTAAGGCGACGACAGCACCAAAGGTCTTGCTGAAATTACGACATTCTAGCTCTGACAATACTGCCCCCGTTCATTTCCCCTTCTGGAAATGGGAGAAAATCCCTCGCCTTCAGGCGAAGGCTTAAGTAGGCTTGTGGCATGAAGAACTACCGCAAGACATCGCACAGTATATATGATCTCAAAATCCACATGGTCTGGATTACGAAGTACCGCACGCCGGTACTCTTTGAAAACGTGGCGACTCGATTGCGGGTTTTGGTTCGCGAGATCTGTAAATCGGTTGAGATTATTCGAGGCCACGTTTCCAAAGATCACGTTCATCTCTTCATGTCGGTTCCACCCCAGGTATCGGTGAACAATTTGGCTCAACTAGTGAAGGGGAAAAAAGCCAGAAAGCTGTTGAGCGAATATCGCAAAAAATTCTGGGATCGTCATCTGTGGGCACGCGGCTATTTTTCTGCATCGTCAGTCAACGTTACAGACGAAATCATTATGCGGTACATAGAAATGCAAGATATGGAAGAGCATGCCCGTGATGACGACTTCACTATTTCCCCCTTGGCCGGGTTCCAGCCGGATGCGTTTCAAGATATCGGCTTCAGCCGATAGTGTTTTGACTTTTTAAAAGGGGCACGCTGTTTCTCAGTGCCCCATTAAATTACCGTATTAGCTTCTATTTTTTAATGTAATACATATCAATCAGCTCTTTCATAGAAAGCCAACCATCAGCGCACCTGCTGTCCGGATAGTTGTTCTCTTTTCCTTCAGCAATGACATCTTTCAGCAGGCGTATCTTGGTGGTGGATTTAATGTTTTTCAGCCAAGGCTCATTCCCGGTAATCTCTTTTTCATTAAGAATCATATAGGGCATTGGAGATAGAATGCTGTTTACCTGACCAGCATCGATTGCCTTCTTGGGGTCAAGTTTGTAGCCGTTCAGCATCAACACAGCCGCATGCAATGAAGTTCGGCCGATGGAAGGCGGGTATAGATTTCCAACCGCAATCAGTTCCGGGTGCTTGGCCCATTCTCTAAGGAATCCATATGTATAATCGCCGATCAGGTATGGGAATGGGATTTTTGCTGCAGCGTAAGCTTGTACGATACCCAAACCGACATCTTCACCTGCGACCAGAATTCCTTTGCCACCGTATGCCGGGCCATGTGCGGAAAGGAGGGCGGTAAGGGTTTCATACGCTTTTGAATTCAACCAGTTACAAGGTGCCCCGGCCACGATTTTCATGTTATACTTGGCGGCCAACTCACGCACGACGGCTTTACGGACCTCGCCACCGTCCCAGCCCCCTTCCAGGCCGTACAGATGTATAATATTTCCTTTATATCCCATCTTGTAAGCCAGATATTCCATAGGAGCGCGCATCAACTCGTCATTTTCGTTGTTAACCAACACCATTTTGGTGTCCGTCGTGACTTTAATGCCGGCAGAGTTAAGAGTTGTGATCACAATATCTTCATCAAGCGCTTCCTGGAAGATCGAGTTGTATGCAGGACCGGTTGCAGTTGAGCATATTGCATCCACACCCTTGGCTACAAAATCTGTAAGACCAGCAATGGTAGATTCTGCACCGTCAACATTTGAGATATAGTACTTAGAAATCAATCCCGCCCTGATCATCCGGTCAGCTTCTTCCTTGAACGCGGCGACATGTTGCTGACGCCAGGCGTTTCCAGTCAAATCATTTGCAAAACCGATTACCCACTTCCCTTTTGGGATGCCGGAATAGTCATCAAATTCTTCTGCAAAACTGCTGGTATTAGTTGCCAAAAAGATAAAACATGCTGCCAGGGCAAAACTCAAAATCTTTTTCATTGGTTCGCTCCTTTTGCTATTATGAGGTTTATCAAATCGGCAAAAACGCTGAATCTGGCATCAACGTCAACCACTGTTCTATGTTTTCACCAAATCACTTCTTGTAGACCAATTTTTAAAAAACATAAGCACAATACTTTTCGGATATTCCACATCAATCGGCATCAACATGTAAAAAGCAATAATTCGTTTCTCACAGCCGTGTCTTTGGAAGCTTTCAGAAACTATGATGAATAATTGAGCGGTTCTCAGGAACTTTAAAAAAAGGAACGCCTTACATATGAAACTAAATCCGTGAACTGAGGTGACCCGACAGAAGGGCCGGCATCTGCTGGTTCCCGAAATCCGGGTCTGTGTACTGTGGCCGAGCTTGGAGCTTGCCAAGGATGAGGTTCTGAAGTTCTACCGGGACCGGAGCACCAGCGAGCAATACCACGCCGAGTTCAAGACCGAGATGAACATGGAGCGGCTCCCTTCGGGGAAGTTCGTTGTGAACTACGCCTTTCTTCTCCTGGGGATGCTGGTGTACAACATGCTCGAGGTGGTGGGCAGTGACTTGGTTTTTGCCCGGGCGCTGGGGCTGGAGAAGGCAACGCCTCGCCGGATGAAGATGGTGATGCGGTGTGTGATGCCCATGTGCGCCAGGATCACCCGGCACACCCGCCGCCTGACGCTTCGGTTGGCATGCCCAAGTCCATGGTATGGGTTTTTCACAAGGCTCTTTGGCCGCTTGAGAGCGGTCTGAACCAAAAGCGAAAGGATTATCACAAGAAAAGGCCAGGCAACGGGAGGCGCGTGTGCGCAGGCCGGGAAGCCATGACCTCTGATCCGGAACAGGCGCTGCGGCGGCTTTCTGCCTGCTGAATACAAGAGGTGATTCCATCATCGGGTCGATTTTTCTGCCTCCGACGGCCAACGGGAAGCCACCAACCAAGTCGACTCATGGATCCAGGATAGGATTTTTTTAAATGGAATCTAAATGTTTCCTTTCAAGAAACTTATTCTTTTCAGAATTGCTTGTCAAGCCATTTTTAATGGGACTCGCAGTAAAAAAGCCGGGCCCAAAGGACCCGGATTTAATTGAATCCCCCCTCCCCCCATAGGGTGGACTAGTGCCTCCTCTTGCAGCCGTGGGTTATGGTGATCGAGTGGTTCGATATCATAAAATATCCCGGGGCAGCCCCTGAGTTGCGATGGCAGTACGTGTTTCCTTCCAGGAAAAGAGCACGGACCCGGGTGGCCTCGGGGGGCCGGGCCGGGCTGTGCGGTGAGGGCGACCGCATGCGGGTGGCCTGGGTGGGTCCCCACTCCGGCGAGGAGCCGCCCATCTCGGGGGAGAACGGGTCGGGCACGGTCTTTTTCACGGGGTGCTCCCTCGGGTGCGTGTTCTGCCAGAACTACCAGGTCTCCCGCGAGGGGGTGGGCGCGGCCCTGGACGCCATCAGCGAGATGCTTCGGCAAAAGGGGGTGCTCGACGTGTTCGAGTCCAACGGGGTCCTGGCCAGCAAGGGCGTGCTGGTGCGGCACCTCATCCTGCCGGGCCATGTGGAGAATTCCCTCGATGCCCTCACCGCCCTGTTCCTGGAGTTCGGGGCGGGCCTGCCGTTGAGCCTCATGAGCCAGTACTGTCCGGTGCCGGGTCCCCTTCCGGAGAACCTGAAGCGGCGCGTAGAGGCCGAAGAGTTCGACCGGGTCTATGCCCACGCCATGGACCTGGGCTTTCACCGCCTCTTTGTCCAGTTCCCGGAGGTAAGTGACGGCGGTGCGGATTCGGCCCCGTTCTTACCGGACTTTCGAGACGCCCGCCCCTTCCGGGGAGGCCCACGGTCCGGTTGACACTCGCCGGGCTTTCGGCCTACAGTGATCGCTGGTCATCAGGCCGTTGAAAAAGGCCCATCTGCTGGGTTTTGCTCATCCCTCGTCACTGCGGCGTACCGGCTTCTACGCCTCATTCCTCGGGATTTCGCACGCCGTGCATTCGGGCATTTTTCCTCAGCCTGTGGACATGGGATGTTTCAACACGCGGGTTATCCACTCAACAAGCCATGAAAACGCCCGGTCTTGATCCGGGCCAAGGGGCATCATGAAGACGGCCTATCTGGACTGCTTTTCCGGCATCAGCGGCGACATGTTCGCCGGTGCGCTTCTCGACGCCGGGCTCGACCTCGGGACCCTTCAAACGGCCCTGGACGGGCTCGCCCTTTCCGGCGTGCGTGTGGAGGCCCGGCCCGAGGGCCGGAACGGGATCCACGGCACCCGGTTCCTGGTGCACGTGGACGAAGCGGCCCAGCCCGAACGGCACCTTGCGGACATTCGGGCGATCATCGAGGGGAGTGGCCTTGCGGACCGGGTCAAGGAGCGATCGCTGTCCGTGTTCCAGGCCCTGGCCGAGGCCGAGTCCCGCATTCACGGGGTGCCCGTGGACGAGGTCCACTTTCACGAGGTGGGGGCGGCCGACTCCATCGTGGACATCGTGACCGCGGCCCTGGGCCTGGACGCCCTGGGCATCGAGCGGCTCGTCTGCTCGGCCCTCCCCCTGGGGTCGGGGTTTGTCCAAAGCCGCCACGGGACCATCCCGGTGCCTGCCCCGGCCACCCTGGAGGTCCTTCGGGGCGTGCCGGTGAGGGACGGGGGGATCGATGTGGAGATGGTCACGCCCACGGGCGCGGCCCTGGCCCGGGTCTTTGCCGAGTCCTTCGGTCCCATGCCCCCCCTGATCGTGGAAAAGGTGGGGTACGGTGTGGGGAGCCGGGAACTGGCGGACCGGCCCAATCTCCTTCGGCTGGTGATCGGAGAGAGAGAGGACTCGGCACAACGCGGCGAGGTGGTCCTCCTGGAGGCCAACCTGGACGACTGCCCGCCCGAGTGGACCGGATTTCTCGTAGAACGGCTCTTTGCGGCCGGGGCCCTGGACGTGTGGCTCGTGGCCGTGCAGATGAAGAAGAATCGTCCCGGGGTGCTGGTCCAGGCCCTGGTGGAGCCCCTGGACCGGGACCGGCTGGCGGACGTGATCCTTCGGGAGAGCACCAGCCTGGGCGTGCGGTTCAGCGTCATGGAGCGGAGGACCCTTGCCCGCGAGCCCGCCGAGGTGACCAGCCCCTGGGGGCCCCTTCGGGTCAAGCGCGCCCGGGACCTGGACGGAAAGTGGCGCATCCTGCCCGAGTACGAGGCCTGCCGCCAGGTGGCCGTGACCCACGGGATCCCGCTGCGGGAAGTCTACACCTGGGTCTATTGGGAAGCGGCCATGAGAGGGGAAGGCGCCGGTCCGAAGGATGGGGATGAGGGATGAAGAAGCGGGGACCGGCTTTTATGTAAGGTGAGTGGCGAGGTCGGCGCGGAAAAGGGGTTGCTCTTGGCTGTCCATGCCGTGAAGTATCTTTTCGAGCGCGGACCGGCAATATTTGTATACGAAAAAATACGCCTATCGGGAGAAAGCCCTTTGTCCGCGGCAACCGGTGACCCGGCGGATTCAGCCTAATCTTTTGAAATCACAACATGAATACCATAAAGTGCTCATCCGGGTCCCGTGGATTCCGCGCTGGGCACGCCTTTTGCTATCTCCTTGCGAGGCGGACCCCAACCAGTTGCAGGGACCCGCCATATCGAATCAAGCAAGGAGGGTCCATCATGAAACATCTCGATCGTTGGTTGCTGGTCATGGGATGGGTGTTGATCTTTGCCTGTGCAGGTGGTCCTGAGGCGGAGGCATCACTCGGTCCCGGGGTAGCGGATTTCGGCGATGTGCTCAAGGGCGAGACCAAGTCCATTCCCGTCTACGTCACCAATTACGGAACAGAGTCGTCCGTGGATGTCTTCCTGATGCTGGAAAACATGACCCCGGGCTTCACCCTGGAGACCTTCATGCTCATGCTTAATCCCGGTGAAACCAAGACCGTGATCGTGACCTATGTTTCGTCCGGAGAGGGTGAGGTCTCGGACACGCTGGTGGTCACGTCTGATGGCGGATCCCCGCCGGAAAGGGTGCTGCTCACGGCCAATGGGATCACGGCGGGGGCGCCTGTGGACATCCAGTCCGTGCTCGCGTTTTTCCAGCAGGCGGTGGACGAGGGCACTCTCACGGGTGTCGGTCCGGGACAGTCGGCCGATCATCGGCTGAATGCCCTCCATAACATAATCCTCGAGGCGGCATCCTTCATCCGGATGGGAGAGAAAGAACAGGCCTGCCAACAACTAAAAGCCGCAGCCAAAAAGATTTCGAGCACGGACGAAACAGGAAACAGGGGACACGGCCCTGCCGTCTTTGCCGAGGGAGAAAGCGCAGGAGAACTGGCCGGCCTGATCCAGGCGATCAGCGAAGGCCTTTGCGGCGGTGATGGCACCGAGGTGGCTTCCGTGAACCCGGTTGAATGACGGGACAACCGGAATCAAGATCGGTGAAACGGCTTCGACTTGGTCTCGAGGGCCCCGGTCGAAGCGCTCCCGCAAGGAGCCATCATGTAAAAATGGAACTGTGCGGCTTTTCCGAAGAACAGAAAGCCCCGGCGGATCATCGAGGGGAGCGGCCTTGAGAGGGGAAGGCGCCGGTCCGAAGGATGGGGATGACGGATAGGAAAATGGGCCGGTGGATGTGGTGGTGAACGCCGGGAACCTCGACGCCCACCTCCTTCGGGCCGTCAGGGGCAAGGCCTTGGGGGTCCCTCGGGCCTCAGTCTTTTTTTGAGAGGTCGGGATAGAGCTTTCGGGCGCATTCGGGGCACAGGCTGTGGCTGAACTGGGCCTTGGACCGATCCTGGATATACTTCTCGACCTGCTCCCAGTAGCCGCTGTCATTTCGAATCTTCTTGCAGTTCGCGCAGATGGGCATGATGCCCTGAAGCGTCTTCACTTCCTTCATGGTTTTCCGCAGCTCGTGAATCAGCGCCTCCTTCTCGGTGTTCGCCTTTTCCAGTTCCCCGACCGATTGCTCCAGTTCCACGTTGAGCGCCTTGAGCCGGTACTGCACGATTTCGCTCACCTTTTCCATCACCAGAGCGAACAGATAAATGGCCAGGTAGGCCGGAATGAAACGAATGACAAAATTCACAGGATAGTTTGCCAGAAACGGGACCCGTTCCCCGAGTGCAAAGACCGTCCCCACCATGATCAGCAGGATCATTGTGAACCATGTACCCCGCCTGCTGCCGTTGAGGAAGAGAGAAATGAGGGGATAGGTGAAGGCCCACACGTGCGCGGTGTTGCTCACGCCCCCATAGGCAATCAGAAAAACGAAAAAGAGGCCCGTTGAGACCGTAGCGATCAGCCCGGTCAGATCAACATTTTTTGTCTTTCTCAGATAGAAGAGCAGGTATATCGTCAGCACCCATATAACGAAGTCACTGCTCCCCAGTAAGATGTCCCCCTGAACAAAGGCCACCACGCACAAGGCGGCCAGGATCAAGCTGCCGAACCCGATGATGAGGTTGATCAGAAAGACCTTGCGCAGGGCCTCGAGCTGCGAATCCTGCGGCAGACCGCTCGAAATGAAGTTCCACAACCGTGGCTTGACGAGGTGTACCATGTTCAGTCCCGCCCTGTTCGAAGACGCACCGCGACAGGGTGTCAGCAAATCATCGACTTAGTCCTGCCACAGGGGAATGGAGACGGAAGGCCGCGGTCCATTCAGATCCGGTGGGGAGATCCCTCTTTTCGTGACGCCGCGTCACGCCCGTCCCGGGCCTTCAGAAGGCTTTTTCTCAAAGATGCCCATTCTGATTCTCCGCAACTCATGCGGATAGTATTACCCGTAATCTCCGCAAACGCACGGGAAAGATTCCCACGAGATGAACGAATCGAGCGACTATCTCTTCCCCTCCCGCCCGTGATAGGCCCCCATGCCGGAGTCCCCGATGCCGCCGAACGCGAGGTCGTACCGGGCCACGTGCATCAAGGTGTCGTTGACCAGGGCGCCTCCCGAGTGGGTGCGGGTGAGGGCCACCGGCTGACCCGAACGCTCTACCGGGCCCCGTACAGCGATCACTGGGAGGAGGAGCCCTGGGAGTGGATGCTCGACCGGCCTGTTTCAGGCGGATACGGGATCGGCCGTGAGCCGGATGCGGGAGTCAGCCGCTACACACCCTTCCCCCAAGGAAAAACCACCCCCGCCGGGCACGGCCTGACGGGGGTGTGAAAAGAGATTCGGCAGGGTCAACCGGCGATACGGATCAGGTTTTCGGCCAGGTAACCGGGGTTGATCCAGAGGGTCTCATGCCCTCCGTTTATCTGAACCAAGTCGGCACCCGGAAGGGATTTGGCCATATCCATGTAAGGCGCAGGTGTTTTGTCTTCTTTGCAGAAAAGATAGGTCATGGGGATGTTCAGTTTCTGGAACGGTTCGGTATTTACCTTGGTGGTGAAGATCACCAGGGGCTGGGGAGTCAGCCGCTTCATCAAATCGTCCTGAACGTCCGCGGGTTCATCGGCCAGAAGGGCCCCCCTGACAAAATCCTCGATGACCGGTACGCTCCGGTCCGGGGATGCCTCGGCCATGGCTGTCATGCCTTGAGCCACTTCCGGGGGCACGAGGTCGAACTGGGCCATGTTGTTGGGGAGAAGAAAGGCGTTCAGGAAAATCAGCCGCTCGATCTTGTCCGGAGCCTTGGGGGCGGAGGCCTGAAGAAGAAATCCGCCGCTCGAGTGACCCACCAGCACGACCGGTTCGGTCTGTTTGCTGAGGACCCCCGCGATGGTCTCCGTATAGTCATCGAAAAGCACCCGGGTCTTGTCGTCTCCCGGGTTCATCCCCGGCATGGTCGGTGCTTCCGCCGTGTGCCCGGCCTTTTCCAGGGCCTGGATCACCCCGTCCCAGCACCATCCACCATGCCAGGCGCCGTGAATCAACACAAAGTGCTTGCCCATGATACACCTCCTTTTTATGTTTGATGAACACTGGATTCCTGATCTGCGGCAGTGAGGTGGCTGCCCCACCCGGTGTTCCCGCGGAATCGCGTTTGACACGGCGTACGAGATCCTCCAACAGACCCTACAGAACAGGAGAAAGGCCGTCAATGTCCCGAAAGGGACATTTTTGACCGAGGGAAATGGAAAACGGGCGGTCAATTTGCTTTTGTCCGTCGATCGGTTACAATCATGCCCGTCCCGGACGAGACTCAGGGTGCAGAAAGGACAACTCATGGTCCAACTTGCGGCCGAAGATATATCGGGTCTGGAAAGGCTGATTCGGATCTCCAACGATCATCAGGACCTCGTTACATACCGGAGGCGCGTTACGCCGATCATTCATCGGCTTTTCCATTCCGACAGCACCATTTTCTGGTTCATGGACAGCGGGAACCGCATGGTGGATCCCTATGCGGTGAACATCGACTTCGCTTATGTGCCTCCCTATCTGACCTATTACTACCGTCAAAACCCCTTTGATCCTGAAACCATCGGTGTCCCGGTCAAGAACGTTCTGACCATGGAAGAACGGGTCCCTTTGCGTACCTTCAGAAAGACGGAGTACTACAATGACTTCATCAAACCCCAAAACATTGAACGCCAGATGGCGGTTTATGTCCGGTCCGGCAGGAAGCTCGAAGCGGTCATCGGTGCCCACAGAAAAAGGAGCCGGGCCTTCGGATCCCGTTCCCGGACCTTGGGTGGCCTTATTGCGCTTCACGTGCAGGGGGCGTTGAACAATATCCGCTTCCTGGAAGAGATCAAGGGGAAAGAGGATTTCTACCGAACCCTCTACGAGCACACGGGAATCGGGATAGCCGTCATGGATTGCCGCATCAGGCCTGTTTACGTGAACAGAAGGGCGGAGATCTACGGCGAGAAGCTGAGGAGACAGAGAGGGAGGGATGCGGTCCGGTTGTGCGGGGGCTATCCGATGTCCGTGGAATCCCATGAAGACTGCCTCCGCGTCCTGGCCGGGCAAGGGATGATTCATGATATATCCGGCCCCGCTTCCACGGAGCGAATCGTCTGGGTATCCCCCTCGGAAAGGGTCATGGTCCGCACAAGGCCTCTTCCCGAAGGGTTGATTTCCGGGAAAGGCCCTTTCGTCATGGTCACCATGGAGGAAAAGGACATTCCCGGTCTCGGCGATCCGGCGGGTCTTGCGAAAAACTATCTCCTGAGCAGGAGAGAGATTGAGGTGTTTTCAAACGTGTTGAGGGGAAGGACCAATGCGGAGATCGCCGAAGCCCTTTACATCAGCGAAGGAACGGTCAAAAACCATCTGAAGCGGATTTTTAAAAAGACCGGCGTGAAGAACCGGACCGATCTCGTCCGTAAGATTCTTTCCCTGGACCCCGCTGAAACCGGGAAAGCACGGGCAGAGGAGGAATCCTGCGACCGGGACCTGATTGCCGCCCGGCTCTCGGGACACCAGGCCCCCCCGTGACCGGGAAACACGTGATAGGAAGTGGCTTTTCGAGGTGAAAGGATACACGGGAACAGTTCTCAGGTGGGCAGGAGCCTTGGGATCAGGGTCCCCTCCCCCTAGACGGGCATAAGCGCTAACTTAAAAAGTTGACATCCCGGGAACCAGGTACTATCATCGTCACCCATGGGGAGGGGTGACGATGGAAAACCCGAATCTTTTAGATCAAGAACAAGATTGGCCTTATCTGCTAACCTTTCTCCCAAATGGATGGCAGCAAAAGGCGAAAGAACAAGGGGCGTTGTTGAGGTCTCGCAATTTTCCCAATTCTGAGATTTTGCTGCGCATATTGTTGATCCATTTGGCTGACGGCTGCTCATTGCGCGAGACCGTTGCTCGTGCTAAAGCAGGCGGTCTCGTGAGTATAACAGATGTGGCCTTACTTAAGCGATTAAAATCATCCGGCGAATGGTTGCGCTGGATGGCTCAAGAATTAATGAAAACATGGATTGAAAAGCAGCCATCATCTGTTTTTACCAGTATTCATAACATTAGGATAATCGATGGTAGCAGCATACAAGAACCAGGCAGTACCGGTTCGAACTGGAGACTTCATTACTCCATCTGCCTACCATCCTTACGGTGTGATGAGGTTTATGTTACTTCTCCAAAAATAGGAGAGTCATTCAAACGGTTTACCGTAAAACCAGGTGATCTGTTCTTGGGCGACAGAGGGTATGCCCATCGGGCTGGCATTTTACATGTGATCAATGGTGGTGGAGATGTATTGGTACGTCTGAACTTGACGAACGTTCCTCTAGTCACCTCGGACGGGCAGCCTTTTGCATTGCTGGAGCATTTGAGATCATTGACAGGGACGAAGATTGGCGATTGGAAAGTTTGGGTTCCATTTGAATCAACACTTCTTCCAGGGCGGATTTGTGCAATTAAAAAGAACAAGGAAGCGACTGAGAAGGCACGTAAAAAGGCCTTAAAAGAAAACGGTAGAAAGGGAGCAAAGGTTAAGCCAGAGACAATTGAATCCGCTGGATATATTTTCGTTTTCACAACCTTGGACGACGAGATTAAACCTGCAACCATACTGGAGATGTACCGGGGGCGTTGGCAAATCGAATTGGTTTTCAAGAGGTTGAAGTCCATCATCGGCCTTGGTCATCTAAAGAAAACAGATGCTGAAGCGGCGAAGGCTTGGATACATGGCAAATTGCTGGTCGCCTTTTTGATAGAGGCCTTGATCGTCGCTGGGGAAACTTTTTTTCCCTGGGGATATCCGATCTCCACAGATATCACGTAGGAAACGATGTGTCTGGAGGGAAACATCATTCATGCTTCACCTACTTAAAAGCACAATAAATCCAAATTTAAGTCTAATTAATTCAATAATAAATTGGCATAAAATTTCTATATATTTAAGAGAGAGACCCCGAAAACGCAAATTACAGGCAGAAACTTTAGTTCAGATGAACTCACTGTAAGTTAGCGCTTATGCCCTAGACGGGGGAGGACCGCAGGCTGACCCGCCCGCCCTACCGGGCCCCGTACAGCGATCACTGGGAGGAGCGGCCCTGGGAGTGGATGCTCGACCGGCTTGCCTCAGGCGGATACGGGATCGGCCGTGAGCCGGATGCGGGAGTCGGCCACCACACACCCTTCCCCTTCGGGATAGACAATCAAGGGGTTGATGTCCAGTTCGGCGATCTCCGGATGGCTGGCGACCATCTGGGACAGGCGAAGGAGGCAGTCCTTGATGGCATCCGTGTCCGAGGGCGGCATGCCGCGCACGCCCTTGAGGATCTTGTAGGCCTTGATGGAGTTGATCATGATTTCCACCGAAATCTCCCACATGGGAGCGAGGCGGAACGTGACATCCTGCATGGCCTCGACGAACGTCCCCCCCAGGCCGAACATGCAGATGGGGCCGAACTTCGGGTCGCGGGTCGCGCCCAGGATGACCTCGACTCCCCCGCGCGCCATCTTTTCCACCAGGACCCCGTGGATGTCGGCATCCGCCTTGTACTGCTTCGCATTCCGGACGATCTCCTCAAAGGCGGCGGAGGCCTCCTGCGGGGATCCGATCTTGAGCCTCACCCCTCCGGCCTCGAACTTGTGGACGATCTCGGGGGAGGAGATCTTCATGGCCACGGGAAAGCCGATGGCTTCGGCTGCGCCGGCCGCTTCCTCTGCGGTGGTGACGAGCCGGCTTCGAAGCAACGGGAAGCCGTAGGCCTGGAGGATCTCCTGGGCCTCATTGGAGGGCATCATGTAGGAATCGCGGCCCTCCAGCCTGCGGGCGATCACCTGGGCCGCGGCCTCCCGGTCCGCGGCGACCCGCCTCACCTCCCTCTTCGTGAGACCCAGCAGCCACCCGAAACGCACCATGTTGGCCATGGCGCGCACGGCGTATTCGGGGAAGGGGTAATTGGGAATGCCATGCTGCTCCAGGTAGCGGACGCCCTCCGACACGTCCACGATGCCCATGAAGGAACAGAGGACCGGTTTGCTGCAGTTCTGGGTGACGTGGGGAATGATCTCGGCCGTCTCCACGATGTCGATCATGGCCGTCGGCGTCAGGATGACGATGGCGCCGTCCACCCCATCGTCTTCCAGGACATGGCGGATGCCCGCCTCGTAGCGATCGTGCCGCGCATCTCCGATCACGTCCACGGGATTGTGGATGTTGGCCGCGGCCGGGAGGCAGGCGGCGAGTTTCTTTTCCGTGTCTTCGCTGAACCGGGCGAGCTCCAGGCCCCTCCGCACGGTGGCATCGGTGGCGAGAATGCCGGGCCCGCCCGCATTGGTGACGATGGCGATTCGATTGCCGCGCGGGGGAGGCTGATGGGCAAATGCGAAGGCCGAATCGAAGAGTTCGTCCATGGTCTCCACGCGGATGATCCCGCTCTGGCCGAAGATGGCGTCATAGGCCATGTCCGACCCGGCCAGGGACCCGGTGTGGGAGGCCGCGGCCTTGGCCCCCTCCATGGACCGGCCGGACTTGATCGCCAGCATCGGCTTCTTGGACTGCCACGTGATCTCCCGCGCGGTCTCGATGAACTGCCGGCCGTTGGTGATGTCTTCCAGGTACATGGCGATCACCTTGGTCTCCGGGTCGTCTTTGAGGTACCGAAGCAGGTCGATCTCGTTCACGTCGGCCTTGTTCCCGAAACTGATGAACTTGGAAAACCCGATGTTCTTGGCGACCGCAAAATCCAGGACCGCCGTGCAGAGGGCCCCGGACTGGGAGATGAATGCAATGCTCCCCTGTTTGGGCATGTGGGTCGCGAAACTGGCGTTCATGCTCACGTCCGGGTGCGTGTTGATCACCCCGAGGCAGTTCGGCCCGATGATGCGGATGCCGTGTTCTTCCACGAGCCGGACCAGTTCGTTTTCCCGCTCCAGTCCTTCTCCGCCGGTCTCCTTGAACCCGGCGGTGATAATCACCAGCCCGTGGACCCCCTTGGCCGCCGCCTCCTCGATGACTGCCGGCACGGCCGCTGCAGGCACGATGACCACCGCCATGTCCACCTCATCCGGAATATCCGTGAGGGTCGGGTAGGCCCGCACGCTGAGCACGGAGCGCTTCTTCGGATTGACGGGATAGAGCACGCCCCGGTATCCCGACCTCAGGATGTTGGAAAAGACCGCCAGCCCGACGCTGCCGGGCCGGTCAGTGGCACCGATCACCGCGATGGACTTGGGCATCATGATGGCGTTCACGTCTTTCATGGCGCGATCTCCTCTGTCGGGGGATGGGGGCGAATGGAAGGGATACGATGCAGGAAGTTGCTTTTCTACGTGAGAGGATACACGGGTGGCGGGTTGTGCGTCAAGAAGAGGGGACGCTCAACATGTTTTGGTAAGAGGATTTTCGAGATGGGATCCGGCAACCGGCCGGTGTATGGGGGATGGTTTCTTGTGTTTGAAGGTTCGCCCGGGCGCATATTGGGGACTTTTTCGGCCGTGGCCGTCCTCTGGCCGGGTGGGCTTGGCTGATCGGACGATGCCGCCCAGCCGATTCGAAGGCCCGGGTCCTGGTCGGAATCGTCTTCCCGGGGACGGAGCCGGGAACGGTTGTTCGGGCGGTCCTCTTGAGAACGCGGGCTGTTCAGTTTCCCCCGCTTTCGTTGAAAGGGATAACCGTCAGGATGAGCCTGCTCACATGTTCGACAACAACTCTGTCCCCTGCCGACAATGGGAACTCACTGACCGCCGTCCAAAGTTCCCCGTGGACGAAAACCCGCCCTTCAGATTTCTGCCAGGATCTGATTTCGCCTATTTTCCCCAACATACCCGCGGCCCCGCAAATGGACTTTTTCTTTCGGTCTTTGATGAACCAGATCGCAGGTAAAACCACGTGCTCCACAAGCTCAAACAATAAAATCCCTGCAACCAGAATAATAAGGGCGTTTTTCACGATGATTCCTTCAATCGACAAGCAGGTGCCCTGAGACCGGCATTGTCACGAATAGTGGATCCCATTCAGTATAGAACGGGAACAGGCTTACACATACACCCCCTCAACAAAACCGGGTTTCAGCAGGCCGTTGAAAAACGCCCATCTGCTGCGTTTTGCTCATCCCTCGTCACTGCGGCGTACTGGCTTGTACGCCTCATTCCTCGGGATTTCGCACGCCTTGCATCTGGACATGTTGAGTCAGCCTGTGGACATCGGGTTTTTCAACACGCTGTTGAAAACACCACGTCTCAGCGGACCGTGTTGGCGATGATCTCCGCTATCTCCTTGTCGGACGCCAGCATCACCTCGGCTACCCCGGTGAGCATCATTTCCGTGACGGCGGCGGCATTCATTCGAACGATGTGCACCATTCCATCGGATGTCTGGTAGATGCTCACACGGCAGGGCATGAAGGCGGAAAACGGGCGATAGTCGTCATTGCTCAGGATTCGAGAACTGTGCCTGCCGCTGCACACATCGAGTACCACCACAGGGTGCAGGGTAAAACCACGCTCGGATAGCACCCCCGCCAGATTGTTCACATTGAGCAGACTCCAGCCCGCCTTGCTCACTTCTTCCTTGAAAGCCTTGAGGGTTTCGGGAAACGACTTTGGACTCTGTACCACCTCGACCAGTTGAGGCTGATCACCTGCTGTGCCTTGCGCCACTGAAAGGCCGGGCGACATGCAAACCACAAAGAACAACACCAAGCCGGCCATCAGGAATACGTACATTGTGTTTCGTGATTTTGAAAACGAGATTTCATTCGTCATGGGTAACCCTCTCTTTGCTATGGTTTGACTGATTCACCACCTTTTAGAATAACGCAATCAAAGCCGACATGAAACCCACTCTCTGTCCATCGGCTATCATCGCCTTTTCTCTACGAGATAGGAACTTGTTTTTCGAGGTGAGAGGGATAGGAAGGGATCCGGGAGCCTGTGGCCCGGCCAATTGGGTTGTCCCTGAGCCCCATTCTCAGTGCCGCAGGAAAACCATCTCGGAGAGTTCAGCCACCGTTTGATCATCCTGGGTCAGTTCCACCTCCACGCGGGCAATCCGGCCCTGCGTGTCGATGACCCTTGCCGTGGCGATCACCTCCTTTGACGGATCTGCGGCGTTCAGGAACCGAATGTCGCAGTTCAGGGGCAATCCCACATATCCCAGAGAGTTTGCCGCGGCGGCCATGGTTTGCTCTGCCAGCGTAAACAGGGCTCCCGTGTGGGTATATCCCAAAAAGTTGGGAAGCTGGGCCGTACCGGGCATACGGGCTTTGGCTCGACCGGCTTCGAATTCAAGCCACTGGATGGACAGGGTTCGAGCGAGGGGGGTCGCTTCCATCGCTTGACGAAGGGCCTCCAGGTCCTCTGTTTTGATGGCATCCCGAACGGCCTGCGATTCACTCTGTGATCGGGTTGTGTAATGTCGCTGACGGTTACGCTCCTCCACGCCCCGAATCAACCATGAGACCGCCTCATTGTATGGGGTCGGGATATTATGACGCCGCCCTTCGGACACGATCACCTCGTTCAGGGTGCCGATCTCAGTGGGGCGCCCTGCTTCGACGTCCTGAAGCATGGACACCTTGTTGTCCTTGGTGGAGCCAAAGGCCTTCAATGAAAAATCCAGGGGATCGTGCAGTTCCTGGAAATCGATCCCCTTGGCGCGGGCCACCCGGGCCAGCTCCTTGGAGAGGCCTTCGATGATCTTGATGGACGGCTCATGCGCGACGGCGATGCCGCCGGTCAGACCGGTCAAGGCGGCGACCACGTTGGTGGAGACGTTGGCGATCAGTTTTTTCCAGATCACGCTGTTGATATCCGTGGTCGTCTGCACGTCCAGCCCCGCTGAGGTGAACCGCTCGACCATGGTTTCGAAACCGGGTCTGGAGACGCCGTCGTAGGGCCCGATCACCAACAAGGGGCCGAGGCCTCCCACATACCGGACCTCGTTCATGCTCACCGGCATCCCCGAATGGGCCGTGATCCCGCCGATCACCCGTTCAGGCCCCACGGTCTCCGCAATGACCTCCAGGTTTCCGAGGCCGTTTTGCACCGAAAGAACGACCGTGTGATCACCGATCATGGGTCGTGCGCTCTCTACGGCCGAGCGGGTGTGGTAGCCCTTGACCGCGATCATCACCACATCCTGAATGCCGACGCTGTCGACGTCCGAGGTGATGGAGACCTTCGAATGGGTTCGATGCCCATCCGGCCACTGGAGCCACAGGCCCTCTCTGTCGACGAGATGAACCCTCTCTTTCAACACTTCGATGAGGGTCACATGGAACCCTTTCTCCTGGAAGAGAACGCCGAAAATGGATCCCACGACTCCTGCGCCGACAATTGCGATGTCCATATCTCATCTCCATTTCAAGGCTTGACCCGGCGTTCCCTGAAATCATCAGAGACGCATCCTCCCGCCGCTGCCTGTCCATGGCAGGCGTTTCGTCTTTTAGTATTCTGATCCCCGTTCGGGGCGGAGGTTTCAGGAGAAGGGGAAGTATTTGAGAATAAGGCATGGGAGGAAAACCGAAGGATAAGGTACAGGAAAGTCAGGTTTTATGGTTGAAGGTTCGCCTGGGCACATATTGGGGGCAGGATGCAGGGGCCGGTGTGGACAGGGAACCCTTCGTTTCGCCATCCCATCAGGTGGGCGATAACTTCGGCTGAGCCTTTTTTCGGCGCAGGAGCATACGGAACACCTCGTGTCGAAAGAGGTCTTGGGTGGATTTGATCTCCCGGCCGGGGGGCCACCCGGAACATGTCCTTGCCGCAGAATCCAGCGTCGGCGCCCCCTCGCTCAACGGACAAAAAACCGGTAGACCATGCGGTGCACCCATTTTCCGTACGGCGGGTTGATGAACGCCGCACTGTTGAACCTGGGCCTCACCATGACGCCCTTGGCGTGGCTGAAGGTCAGGAACCCCTCCCGCCCGTGATAGGCCCCCATGCCGGAGTCCCCGATGCCGCCGAACGGGAGGTCGTCCTGGGCCACGTGCATCAGGGTGTCGTTGACCAGGGCCCCTCCCGATTGGGTGTGGGTGAGGATGAAGGCGATGTTCTCGCGGTCATGGTCGAAGTAGTAGAGGGCCAGCGGCCTGGGCCGGGAGTTCACGTAGGCCGCGGCGTCCTCCAGCCTCCGGTAGGGGATGACCGGCAGCACGGGGCCGAAGATCTCCTCCCGCAGGGCCCGCATGTCGTCCGTGACGTCCAGCAGCAGGTAGAGAGGCAGCTTCCGGGTCCCGTGGAAAGACTCGCGTGACGGGTTCACCTCCACCACCCGGGCCCCCTTGTCCCGGGCGTCCTCGATCACGGCCGCAAGCCGCTCGTGGGCCCGCGGATCGATCATGGCGGTGTACTGAGCGTTCTCCGCCATGGCCGGGACCATGCGGGCCACCCGGTCCTGAAACGCCTCCACGAACTCGTCCAGGCGGTCCTTCGGACAGAGCACGTAGTCCGGTGCCACGCAGGTCTGGCCCGCATTGAACTGCTTGCCGAACGCGATGCGTTCCGCCGCATCGGTCATGGGGGCCCGCGGTCCGATGATGGCGGGGGATTTCCCTCCCAGCTCCAGGGTCACGGGGGTCAGGCGGCCTGCGGCCGCCCGCATGACCTCGCGCCCGACGTCCGTGGAGCCGGTGAACATCAGGTGGTCCCAGGGTTTCTCGATGAACGCCGATCCCAGGCCTTTCCGGCCCGTGAGCACGGCCACGTGGTCTTCGTCAAACGCCTCGCGGATCATCGCCCTGACGGCCGCGCCGGTCTCAGGGGCCCTGCGGCTCGTCTTGATCATGACCCGGTTGCCGGCGGCCAGGACCCCGGTCAGGGGTCCGACGAGAAGGTACAAGGGATAGTTCCAGGGAACGATGATGCCGACCACGCCCTTGGGTTGATAGTAGACCCTGGCCTTGGCGGGCTGAAACAGCAGTCCCGCCCGGCGCCTGTCCGGTCTCATCCACCTTCGAACCCGCCGGATCGCAAAACCCAGCCCCTCCACACTCGGCAGAATTTCACCCATCAGGGTCTCGTCCCTGGACCGGCAGCTATAGTCGGCATGAACGGCGTCGATGATCTTCTCCCGGTGCCGGATCAACAGCTCCTTCAGGAGCTTGAGGTGCCCGACCCGCTCATCGGCGCCCGGCATCGGACTCCTGGCAAAGGCGCTTTTCTGAGACGCAAAGATCCGATCCAGTTCCTGCGTCTCCTGTGGTGGCTTCGACGTGCCCGTTCCAGCCTCCGGTCGCCCGGGCTCCTGCATGTCGCTCCCTCCTTTCGATCCTTCGTGCCTGTTTCCGGCGGACGTGCATGCGCCGGCTGCCGGCGGCTGCACGTCCCGCAGCCTAACACCAACTCGTGGAAATCGCGAGCGGGTTGGGACGAGGCGGAACGCGATACCCTGCGTTGCCTTTCCTCACGGCTTTCTTGTTGACACGCCACCCTGCCCGCGGGTATTATCCTACCTAAATAAGCACCTTTTTGTTATGATATAGCATTAAAATTTCAAGACAATACGTAAATCCATTCAACTACCGCACCGGTAGCCGTCTGGAAGTCCATGTGGATTGCCACCTCTACGGTCACCATCACCGCCATGACACCGGCACACTCTCTGGAGACGCTTGAAGTCCACATCCTCATCTGATAGGTTGCCGCTGAAAACGGCGTTCCGGGACGCCGGATGGAAGGGCCGGGCCGCCCTGATCATCTCCACCTGGTTCGGCACGGGCCTCGTGCCCCGGGCCCCGGGCACCATGGGGACTCTGGCCGCCCTGCCCGCGGTGTTTCTGGTTCACGCGGCCGGTCCGGTGGGGGGGCTTCTGATCATTCTGACATTCGCCGGCGCGGCCGTGTGGGGCGCGGGCCTTACGGAGCAGGTCCTGGGCAGAACCGACCCGGGGGAGGTGGTGTCCGATGAGGTGGCCGGGTTCATGGTCACCATGTACCTCCTCCCCTTCACGTGGCCGTACCTGGCGGGGGGTTTCATCGTGTTTCGGCTCCTGGACATTCTCAAACCCTTTCCCATCCGCCGGCTGGAGCGGATTCCCGGCGGAGCGGGCGTGGTCCTGGACGATCTGGCGGCCGGCCTTCTGGCCAACCTGATCCTGCGCGGAGCAGGGGCCCTGCCGGCGGTCCTGTAGGCGATTCCGCATGCATGGCGAGATCATCACCATCGGCAACGAACTCGTTTCGGGCCGCACGCTGGACATCAACGCCTGGTACGCGGCCGGGCGCCTGGCCGCATGCGGGCTCTCGGTCACCCGTATCTCCACGGTGGGGGACCACCCGGAGCAGGCCGTGGACCTTTTGAGGGAGGCGGTTCAACACTCCCGGTTCGTCATCGTGACCGGCGGTCTGGGCTCCACGGAAGACGACGTCACCAGCGCCATCGTGGCCGAGGCCCTGGGCCGGCCCCTGTGCCGCGACGAGGAGACCTTCGCCCTCATTCGGGACTACGTGCACCGGCAGGGCCGGGAAATGACCCCTTCCCTGGAGAAGATGTCCTGGGTGCCCGAGGGTTCCCGCATGATCAACCCGAGAGGCACGACCTGCGGCTTCTCCATGACGGAAAAGGGGGTCCTGCTCTACTTTCTTCCGGGCGTGCCGGACCAGATGCGCTACCTCATGGACCGCTTCGTCCTGCCCGAGATCCTGGCCGTGTCCGACGCCCTTCCGGTCCTGCGGCAGCGGGTGCTCAAGCTCTTCGGTCCCAGCGAGCCCGAGGTGGCGGAGATGGTGAAACGCCTCCCCGTGCATCACGATGGGGTCCTGCTCGGCTTTTACCCGCACTTCCCGGAGAACCACATCACCCTGGCGGTGCGGGGCCGGGACGAACCTTCGGTGATCGAGGAACTGGACCGGGTGGAGGCCGAGGTCCGGACCCTGGTGGGGGCCTTTGTGTTTGCCACGGGTAACGACCGCATGGAGGACGTGGTGGGCCGGACCCTGACGGAACTGAACCTCACCCTGGCCACGGCCGAGTCCTGCACGGGCGGACGCATCGGCGACCGGATTACGGACACGGCGGGGAGTTCGGGATACTTCCTGGGCGGCGTGGTGGCCTATGACAACGCCATCAAGGAGGCCCTTCTCGGCGTGCCCGAGAGCACGCTTCGAACACGGGGCGCCGTGAGCGACGAGACGGCCCGGGCCATGGCCCGGGGGGTTCGGGAACGCTTCGGCTCCGGCATCGGCCTAGCGGTGACCGGGATTGCCGGGCCCGGCGGCGGGAGCCGGGAAAAACCCGTGGGCACGGTGTTCATCGGCCTGGCCTCGGACCGGGACGTCCTGGCCGGACAATACCGGTTCTGGGGCGGCCGGGACCAGGTCAAGGCGCAAACCACCATGATGGCCCTGGACTGGGTGAGAAGGTACGTGCATGGGGATCCGTTCCTTCCTGGCGTTTAGCCTGCCGGCTCCCATTCGGGAGGTGGCGGAGCCGGTCCTCCGGGACCTCTCCGGAGCGTCCCGGGACGTGAAGTGGGTGCGGCCGCAGAACGTCCACATCACCCTGGTCTTCCTGGGCTCGGTGGACGAGGCCGTGATTCCGCCCGTCACGTCGGCCGCAGCCGGGGTCTGTTCGGCCTTTGCGCCGTTTCGACTCTCCGTGAACGGGGTGGGCTTTTTCCCCAATCCCCGGCGGCCCCGGGTCATCTGGCTGGGCCTCGACGGGGACGTGGAGCGCATGGGCCGGTTTCGCGACGCCCTGCAGGAGGCCCTGGCGCCCTTCGGTGTGGAGCCGGAAAAACGGCCCTTTCAGCCCCACCTGACCCTGGGCCGGTTCCGCAAGGGGGGATTCTTGGACGACCGGCTGGCCCGGGCCATGGAGAGACATGCCCGCGTGACGAGCCCGGAGTGCACCCTTTCCGAGTTCGTTCTATTCAAAAGCGACCTGCGCCCGACCGGGGCGGTGTACACGGCGCTTGCACGGTTTCCGCTGCAAGGCCCATGAAGCGGGAAACCACATCTTGAGGGGGATACCATTAAAAAGCCGCAAAAACGAGGATCACGGAAACGGCCCACACGTGACACATCCCGTATTTCCATGGGGACAACGAGGCACGAGGAGGAGGTACGACACATGACGGATCGAGAGGACAAGGAACGGGCGGTCGACCAGGCCATCAGTCAGATCGAAAAACAGTTCGGTCGCGGATCGATCATGAAGATGAGCGACGACCGGGTGGTGAACATCCCGACCATTCCCACGGGGTCCATTTCCCTGGATCTGGCCCTGGGCGTGGGCGGGGTACCGCGTGGACGGGTGGTGGAGATCTACGGGCCGGAGTCGTCCGGTAAGACCACCCTGGCCCTTCACATCGCGGCCGAGGCCCAGGCCATGGGCGGCATGGTGGCCTTTATCGACGCGGAGCACGCTCTGGACCCGACCTATGCCCGGAACCTGGGCGTAGACGTGGATAACCTGCTGGTGTCCCAGCCGGACACCGGAGAGCAGGCCCTGGACATCGCCGAGATCCTGGTGCGAAGCGGCGCCGTGGACGTCCTCATCATCGACTCGGTGGCCGCCCTGGTCCCGAGGGCCGAGATCGAGGGGGAGATGGGGGACCAGCACGTGGGGCTCCAGGCCCGGCTCATGAGCCAGGCCCTGCGGAAACTCACGGCCACCATCAGCAAGTCCCACACGTGCGTGATATTCATCAACCAGATCCGCATGAAGATCGGGGTCATGTTCGGAAGTCCCGAGACCACCACCGGCGGCAACGCCCTCAAGTTTTACTCCACCCTCCGGCTGGACATCCGCCGCATCGGCGCCATCAAGGAGGGGGACGAGCACGTGGGGAACCGGACCAAGGTCAAGGTGGTCAAGAACAAGATCGCCCCGCCCTTCAAGATCGCCGAGTTCGACATCATCTACGGGCACGGGATCTCCAAGGAGGGAGACATTCTCGACCTGGGCGTCTCCCTCGACCTGGTGGAAAAGAGCGGCGCCTGGTACTCCTTCAACGGTGAGCGCCTGGGACAGGGCCGGGAGAACGTCAAGCGGTTCCTGGTGGAGAACACGGACATCCGCGACCAGATCGCGGACCTGATCAAGGAAAAGACCGGCCTCAAGAAGATCGAAAAGGAAATCGCCGAGGCCGTCGAAGAAACCACGGAATAGAAAGCGACTGCGCAATCATGGACTTTCGATCGATCCGCCATACCTTTATCGACTTCTTTCGGCAGCGAAACCACGAGATGGTGGCCAGCGCCCCGCTCATTCCCCGGGACGATCCCACGCTGCTCTTCACGAACGCCGGCATGGTCCAGTTCAAGGGCCTGTTCCTGGGCCGGGAAAAGCGCGGGTACAACCGGGCCGTTTCCTCCCAGAAATGCGTGCGGGCCGGGGGCAAGCACAACGACCTGGAGAACGTGGGGTACACGGCCCGGCACCACACCTTTTTCGAGATGCTCGGGAACTTCTCCTTCGGCGACTACTTCAAGAGGGAGGCCGTGGCCTGGGCCTGGGAACTCCTGACCGGAGTTTACGGCCTGCCCGCGGACAAACTCTACGCCTCGGTCTATTTGGACGACGACGAGGCCTACGGCATCTGGGAGAAGGAGATCGGGCTCCCGAGCGAGCGGATCGTGCGGCTCGGCGAGGCGGACAACTTCTGGGCCATGGGCGACACGGGCCCCTGCGGCCCCTGTTCCGAGATCCTGATCGACCAGGGCGAGGCGCTTAGCTGCGGGCGCCCGGACTGCGCCCCGGGGTGCGACTGCGACCGGTACCTGGAGATCTGGAACCTGGTGTTCATGCAGTTCGAACGGGACGCTCACGGGACCCTGACCCCCCTCCCCAACCAGAACATCGACACGGGCATGGGCCTGGAGCGGATCGCGGCCGTGGTCCAGGGGGTGCAGAGCAATTTCGACACCGACCTCTTCCGCACCCTGATCGGGTTCGTGGAGGACCTCTCCCAGACCCCCTACGGCCGGGAGAAAAAGCAGGACGTCTCCTTTCGCGTGATCTCGGACCACGCCCGGGCCGCGGCCTTTCTCATCGGGGACGGGGTTATGCCCTCCAATGAGGGTCGCGGATACGTGCTCCGGCGCATCATACGCCGGGCCATCCGTTTCGGGCAGGTCCTGGGCATGGAGGACGCCTTTCTTCATCGCGTGGTGCAGAAGGTCATCGAGGTCATGGGGCCGGACTACCCGGACCTCATCACGGGCCGGAGCTACATCGACGGCGTGGTGACCAACGAGGAAAAGCGGTTCTCCGACACCCTGCACCACGGCATGAAGGTCCTTCGCGACCACCTGGACGAGATTCAGGCCAAGGGCGGTTCCTCCATCCCCGGCGATCTGGCCTTCAAGCTCTACGACACCTACGGGCTCTCCCTGGACATCGTCCAGGACGTGGCCCGGGAAGAGGGCCTGGAGGTGGACCTCCCGGGGTATGAGCAATCCATGGGCCGACAGCGGACCCAGAGCCAGCAGGCCTGGAAGGGGAGCGGGGAGGAAGAGATTCCCGAGGCCTTCCGCAGGCTCATCAGCGAAGAGGTCACCTGCCGGTTCCTCGGGTACGACGGCCTGGAATTCAAGGCCCGGATCCTTGGGATCATCGGTGACGGCCAGACCCTCACATCGGCCGGAACGGGCCGGGACGTGGATCTGGTCCTGGACGAGACCCCGTTTTACGGCGAGGCCGGAGGCCAGGTGGGCGATACCGGATGGCTGCGCGGGGACGGGTCGGTCATTCGCATTCAGAACACCATGCGATTCGGCCGCGGCCTGATCGTCCACCGGGGGACCGTGGAGGAAGGGACCGTCTCCCAAGGGGACGAGGTCCTGGCCCGGGTGGACGACGAGCGGCGAAAGGCCACGGCCCGGAACCACACGGCGACCCACCTCCTTCACCAGGCCCTTCGGGAGATCCTGGGCGACCACGTGAAGCAGGCCGGCTCCCTGGTCTCCCCGGACCGGTTCCGGTTCGACTTCACCCACTTCGCCCAGGTGGACGCGGAGAGACTCCAGGCCGTGGAAGACCTGGTGAACCGCCGCATTCGGGAGAACCTTCCCCTCTCCACGGCCGTGATGGGCCGGGACGAGGCCGTCAAGAGCGGGGCCACGGCCATCTTCGAGGAGCGGTACGGCGAGACCGTCCGGGTGGTGAGCGTGGAAGGGGTGAGCCGGGAACTCTGCGGCGGTACGCACGCGGAGCGCACCGGGGACATCGGCCTGTTCAAGATCGTGAGCGAGCAGGCGGTGGGCGCGAACCTGCGCCGCATCGAGGCCCTCACGGGCGAGGGCGCCCTGGTCCACGTTCAGAGGCAGGAGCGGGAGATCCGAGCCCTGGCGGCCCGGCTCAAGACCGGTCCGGACCAACTGGACGAGCGGGTGGAGCGGCTCCTTCGGGACCTGAAGGAGAAAGACCGGGAGATCGAGTCCCTTCAGGCCAAACTCCGATCCGGGAGCACCACGGATCTCCTGGACGGGGCGCGTGACGTGGCCGGTGTCCGTGTCCTGGCCAGGGAAGTGGACGCTGATTCCCCCAAGGTCCTTCGGGAATACGCCGATCAAATCAAGGAGCGGCTCGCCTCGGGCGTGGCCGTGCTGGCCGGGCAAAGCGAGGGAAAGGCCATGCTCATCTGCGTGGTCTCGCCCGACCTCATCGATCGCGTCCAGGCCGGCCGGATCATTGCTCAACTCTCTCCCATGCTGGGGGGCAAGGGGGGCGGAAGGCCGGACATGGCCCAGGGCGGAGGCAGCATGCCCGAAAAGCTGGCTGAGGCACTGGATGCCGTGCCGGACATGGTCCAGAAGATGCTAAAGGGTTGAGCCCCCCTCTCACGGAGGCCCTCATGGAAAACGCTCCCTTCGGCAATGGGCTGGAGGGAGCGTTCGTGTTTACGCCCAATGGGCTCCGAGCTTTCTCCTTGAGAGACATGGCAGCAGAAAAAACCATATGTTTACAAATTAGGATTGACATTCCTAATTTGTAAACATATGGTTGCATTATGGAAAGACCGATCATCCCGCGTGATTTTGGGAAGAAAATTTTATCCTTGGCCCGTCAATTCCCGGTCATCTCGCTGACCGGCCCCAGGCAGTCCGGAAAGACCACCCTGGTTCGAGATCTGTTTCCCGAATATGCCTATGTGAATCTGGAAAATTTGAATGACCGTTTGGCTGCGGAGGAGGATCCGCTGCGATTGTTGCGTCCTCATGCAAGCAGCGGTTTGATTGTCGATGAGGCCCAAAAGGTCCCTTCGCTGTTTTCATTCCTTCAGGCGATCGTTGATGAGTCGGGAGAGATGGGCAAATACATCCTGACTGGCTCCCAGAACTTTTTGCTTCATGAAAAGATCACCCAGTCACTGGCAGGGCGTACGGCCGTATGCAGGCTCATGCCTTTCGGAATGAACGAACTGATTCGTGCCGGTCTCATCTCCGATGACCTTGACCGTGCCATGTACACGGGCGGGTATCCCGTGATTTATGACAGGGACGTCATGCCCGAGGACTATTTTTCATCCTATATTCAGACGTACATTGAGCGGGATGTCCGCAGTCTCACCCGAGTCGGTGATTTGAGTACATTCCAGAGGTTCATAAAACTCTGTGCAGGGCGTGTGGGGCAGTTGCTCAACCTGTCGAGCCTTGGGGCGGAGCTGGGCATCAATTATAAAACCGTGCGATCCTGGATATCGATTCTCGAAGCGAGTTATCTTGTTTTTTTACTCCAACCCCATCACCGAAATTTCAACAAGCGCGTCGTAAAGCAACCCAAAATCTATTTCACCGATACAGGGCTGTTGTGTGCCCTGCTGGATCTCCGGGATTCAGAGCAGCTGGCCGGTCATTATCTTCGCGGACATATCTTTGAGTCCTTTATCATTTCAGAGTACATCAAAGCACGGCTTCACTCAGGACTCCGCTCCAACGCCTTCTTCTGGAGAGACAACACAGGACATGAAATCGATCTCCTCATTGAATCCGGGCCTCATCTCCTAGCCGTGGAAATAAAGTCTGGGGAGACGCTGAATCAGGATTTTTTCAAGGGACTTTCCTATTTCAAGGGCTTGTCCTCGGAGCCGGATGACCATTTCTTCCTGGTTTATGGCGGGGACCGGGACATGTCCCGAAAACACGGCCGGGTCCTTGGATGGAAAAGCCTCCCTTTGCTTCCCCGTTTGTCATAAAAAAGAGGCTGCCCCACCCATGGATCGATTCAGAAGATCTACGAGGTGGCTCCCGTTCATTATCGGCCGTTTTCTTAGGCATAACATGTTGTTACCATTTTCTCATTGACACCCCATCGTGTTCTAAGCTAAATTGCCCCTCAAAAAGCAACTTCCTATCGTGGAATTCCCGATTTTGATCACTACGGGATATCGTGAGTAAGCATAAGCGATTCTGATTTTTGACTTTAAGACACATGAATAGAGCAAAAATTGCCAAAATAACGGAAATCTCCATGGGCACAATGATCCTTTTATTGGGATTTTTATCCTATTTGACTGGTTTTATTTGCTTAATCTACATTGATAACAGCTTTTTCTTATTGGTTTTATTCTTCGGAATGAGTGTCTGCGGAGTTGAGGCTGGGTTGTTTTGGATCAGGCGATTCAGTCGAATGCAGGCAGGCCTTACGAGGCAACCTCCACAAAGGTTTATTGCCAGAGCCGCATCGGCGGCGGTTTGGCCCCTTTTCACATCCAATATTGTAAAAATCCTGGTTGCATTTTTGGGATTAACAGCTGCTTTTTATTTAATTACCACGTATTTATTTGCAAAATTAGCTTTATTGCATTCACCCTCGGCGATTGCGTACCTGTTACTGGTGCCTGTTTACCTGTTGATCCGGAAAGCAATAGGCCCTGCAATTCGGAGTGGAGCAGATAGCGTTTTGAAAAAAGTAGTGAGCGATTATCCAACGGTTGGAATTGATGGCAATTCTTTGATTCTTCATTTGGGTAAAGGTTTTTTGGATCGATACAGGAACATAATGATACCCCTGGCTGAAATTGAAGAAATCAAAGTTATGGATAGATATGAAGGCCATGCCTTTTCAAAGTATGTTTTAGGGCCGGATGTCCAATTTGCAGCCAGATCCGCCGTTGATAAAATCCAATATCAGCAAGGCAAGATACCAAAGCCCGTTTTTTTGTCTTATATGGCAAATTCTACGGGAGCTAAAACGCTTTACCTTGCCGGTCCTGAGATGTTGTACCTTGTTGGGGTTCAAGACAATAATGAATTAAAAGAAATAGAGGCACTGGACGCCGTGCCGGACATGGTCCTTAAGATGCTGGAAGGCTGATTCGCCGGGCGGGACACCATTGAAGGGGACAAAAAAACGCTCCCTGCGGCCGGCCGGCCGCAGGGAGCGCGTGATTTTCTTGCCCGAAGGATCGATCAGGACGTCCTTTTTTCGGCGGGCTCGTCTGGCTCGGCGGGTTCCGGCTCCTTCTCCTCCTGGTCTTCCGGTGCCTCTCCGGCCCCGGACTCCTTGTTTTTCTCCGCCTCCCGGGCGGCCTTTTCGGCCTGTTTCTTCTCGAACTTCTCCAGTTCGGCCTGCCTCTCGGCCTCTTCCATGGAGAGCAGCTTCTGACTGAACGTGTAGTACTCCATGGCCTCGTGGTACTGGCCCATGTCCGGGTAGTGCTCGATGATGTAGCGGTACCGGCCCAGGGCGGCCCGATATTTTCCCTGCTTGAAGTAGAAGTGACCCACGTAGAGTTCGTATTCGGAAAGGAAGATCAGGCACTTTCGAAGTTTTTTGCGCGCCAGATCGGCGTACCGGTCCTCCGGGAACCGTTTGACGAGACGCTCGTACTCCTCCCGGGCCGCCTGGGTGTGGGTCTGGTCCCGGTCGATGGTGGCGACCTGGTTGAGGTGGCACTCGCCTTTCTTGTAGATCACGTAGGGGATGTGCTCGTTTCGCGGGTGAAGACGCTCGTACTCGTCATAGGCATCAAAGGCGGCGTTGTATTCCCCGCGGTTGAACTGGGCATCCGCCATGAGGAGTTCCGCACGGAGGGAAAAGCGGCTGTAGGGATATCGATCCTTGATCTGCTGAAAGGCCTCGGCCGCAGCGCTGTACCGGCCCAGTTCCAGGTATTCCTCACCCTCGATCATGAGCTCGGCCGGGGTCTTCTCCTCGGTCTCGCCGAAGAGCCGGTCAATGAACCCGGCTCCATATTCCAACACGGCGGCGCACCCGTTCAGGACCCCCAGCATCAGCAGGAGAACGAGAAAAAGCCGGAGGGTCGCCGGACCGGCGGCTCTACGGGATGGGTTCATGCCTCTCCTTTTCAGGTGCCCGGGTGGCGCGCCCAGGGGAATGCGGAACCGGTCATGGATCATGCCGCAGGGGATCCCTGAATTTCCTCCACATACTTTTCCGCGGCGTGGGCCGCTTCGGCCCCATCTCCTACCGCCGTGGATATCTGGCGAAAGGCCTTGGAGCGGATGTCGCCGGCGGCAAAGACGCCGGGAACCGATGCTTGCATGCACTGATCCGTAATCACGAAACCCGACTTGTCCAGATCGAGCAGGCCCCGGACCAGGTCCGTGTTGGGCTCGGTCCCGATGAACACGAAGACCCCCTGCACCGGACGCTGTGTGATCTCGCCCGTCTTGACGTTCTTCAGTTCGATCCCCTCGACGCCCGTTTCGCCCAGAATACGGACAGGGACCGTGTCCCAGACGAACTCGATCTTTTCCTCGGCCATGGCACGCTCCTGAAGGAGCTTTACGGCCCGGAGTTCGTTCCTGCGGTGGACGTGGTGGACCTTGCTGACGAACCGGGTCAGGAACAGGCCTTCCTCCACCGCGGTGTCTCCACCGCCGATGACCGCCACCTCCTGGTCCCGGTAAAAGGGGGCGTCGCACGTGGCGCAGAAGCTCACCCCGCGGCCTATGAGTTTATCTTCGCCCTCAACGCCCAGTTTCCTCCACGTGGCGCCGCAGCACAGAATCACGGCACGGGTCTCCAGGGCGCCCTGGTTCGTGGTGACGATCTTTCGAGCGCCGTCGAACTCGAGCTTCTGGACCTCCTCGCTTCGGATCTCCAGCCCGAAATGTTCGGCCTGGGTCTTCATCCGGTCCATGAGGTCGAAGCCGCTGACACCTTCCGGAAACCCGGGATAGTTCTCCACCCAGTCCGTGGTGAGGACCTGCCCCCCCGGCGCGAGCCGTTCCAGGAGGGCCACATTCATGCGCGCCCGGGCGTTGTACAGCCCCGCGGTAAGACCCGCGGGGCCTCCACCTATGATGATGATGTCATACATATCAGAGAAGCTTCTTGATCACTTCTTCAAGCGCGCTCTTGGGCTGAGCGCCGATGATCGTGTTGGCCACTTCACCGCCCTTGAAGAAGATCAGGGTTGGAATGTTGCGAATGCCGAACTTGGCAGGGGTCTGCCGGTTCTGGTCCACGTCCATCTTGGCTACCTTGATCCGGCCCTCGTATTCCTTGGCGAGTTCCTCGACCACGGGACCCACCATGCGGCAGGGTCCGCACCAGGCCGCCCAAAAATCCACCACGGCCGGGAGGTCGCTCTTCACGATCTCTTCTTCGAAGGTGTCGTCGGTGACTTGCAGTAAATCCCCCATCTGACCGCTCCTTTCCTGAAAAATGAGTCATTTCTCGTTGACCGGATTAACACGACGCCTATGCTTTGTCAACAAAAGGCAAGAGGCTCTCGAATCCTCTCCGGACATCCCGAATGGGGACCCAAACCGCCTTTGCGCCTCCGGGACCGTTGTCGGTACACGTTGAATAGGAGTCCGGGCGGACGGATTGGTTTCCGGAAAAACGGGGGATGGGGGGGTTCCTCGCCCGTGCCGGATGGGAAAGACGGAGGAATGGGGGCGGAGGGAGGGCGTTACGCGGGAATGAGGGGAAAAAAAGAATGGAACGGGAAGAGAGATTGACGCACCGGTTCGAATGAAGAAGAATGGCCTTCAGCGCGCGTGACGTTTTTTACCATTCGGGAGAGGACATGAAAAAAGCGGACCGGGTCATGTACGTGTGCCAGGAGTGCGGATATCAGAGCCCGAAATGGATGGGACGCTGCCCGGACTGCGGGCGTTGGGACTCGCTCGTGGAGGAGCGGACCGCCCCTTCATCGGGCCGGACCGGTCGCGGCCGCGGCGCATCGGACATGCATCCCGTTCCTCTGGGCGAGATCTCCATGGACGGCGAGAGCCGGTGGGCCACCGGCATCGCCGAGTTCGACCGGGCCCTGGGGGGCGGCCTCGTGCCCGGGTCCCTGGTCCTGGTGGGGGGAGAACCCGGAATCGGCAAGTCCACCATGCTCCTTCAGGCGGCCGGGCACTTCGCCAACCAGGGCATTCGATGCCTCTACCTCTCGGGGGAAGAGGCGCCCCAGCAGATCCGGCTTCGGGCGGACCGCCTCTCCATCCGGTCCGACCAACTCCTCGTGGCCACGGGCACCCTTCTGGAGGACCTCCTGGCGACCCTGGCCGACCTGTCCCCGGATATCCTCATCGTGGACTCCATTCAGACCCTTCACACCGATGTCCTGCCATCGGCCCCCGGAAGCGTGGGACAGGTGCGCGAGGTGACGGCCCGGCTCATGACCTGGGCCAAGGAGACCTCCACGCCCACCTTTCTCGTGGGCCATGTCACCAAGGAAGGGGCCATTGCCGGGCCCAAGGTCCTGGAACACATGGTGGACACGGTCCTCTACTTCGAGGGGGACCGAAGCCACTCCTTCCGGATCCTCCGCTCCGTCAAAAACCGCTACGGACCCACCAACGAAATCGGGGTGTTCGAGATGACCGAGGGGGGCCTGGCCGAGGTGGGAAACCCTTCCCGCCTCTTTCTGGAGGAACGTCCTCAGGGGGCCTCGGGTTCCCTGGTCATTCCCTGCCTGGAGGGGACCCGGCCGGTCCTGGTGGAGATCCAGGCCCTCGTGGGCCCCAGTCCCCTCGGAATGCCCCGGCGGACGGCCATCGGCGTGGACCCGAACCGTATCTCCCTGCTCGTTGCGGTGATCGGGAAAAGGATGGGCATGGAGATGGGCGGGCAGGACATCTTCGTCAAGGTGGCCGGGGGACTGCGCGTGGATGAGCCCGCCGCGGACCTGGGCATTGTGGCGGCCCTGGTGTCCAGCCATCTGGACAGGCCCGTTCCCATGGACATGGTGGCCTTCGGCGAGGTGGGACTGGCCGGCGAGGTGCGGGGAGTGAGCCAGCCGGACGTGCGGATCAAGGAGGCGCGGAAACTGGGGTTCCGCCGGTGCCTGCTCTCCAGGGGGAATATGGCGGGCGCCGGATCGGTGAACGGCATGGAGGTGCAGGGGATCGATTCGGTGCAGGTGTTGCCGGAGATGCTGTTTGATCGGCCCTGACCACCCCCTTCCCGACCTTCCCCCCTCAAGCCAACCGCACTTCCTTCCGGAATCCGAACTGAATCCGATTGTCCAGGTAGTAGACGACCTGCGGGCGGAAGGCATAGAACCGCACATTGAACCGCTTTCCAAAGGACTCCAGGTCCGGAGAATCGCCGGGGTTGAAGAACTCCCGGGTAAACGGGAACTTTTGCAGGTAGGCCCGAATGGATCGAACGGCCTCCAGTCCGGGAGAGATGTTCTCGATCCTCCCGGACATCTGGATGCCCCGAATCTCCCGCCAGGTGTCCGCATGGGGATAGACCGTGGCAGAGGCCTGGCCGCTCTCCCGGGCCTCCTCGATGTGCCTTGATTTCGGGTCGGAGAAAAAATAGAACGCGGACCCGTGAAAGACGAAATAGACCGGGGCGGCCCAGGCCGCATTCCCCACGGCGGTGGCCAGGGCCATGGTGCTCTCCCTCCCTACCAGGTCCATGGCCAGGGACGTGAGTTCCCGGTCACTCGGCTCCGTCGTACCCATGGCCGTCCGGCTCCATTTCTCTCTGTTCAGGCGTCAGCGCAGCGGAAGGATCCGGAACGGCAGGCCCAGGGCTGCGGCCGTCCGTCGAAGCGAATCCTCCAGGGTGATCCGGGTCCCGTCCTTCCAGGTGACCATGGTCTCCCCGTCGCTCACCACCACTACTTTCAGTTTCTTCGGGTCCAGGTACTCCCGGGCCAGGCGCACCAGGTCATTCCGGGAGGCCTCCATGAAATCTTCCTGAATCCGGGCCAGGGTATTCAGGGGCTCTCCCCGCATCCGGTAGGCGGCATAGGTCGAGGTCAGGGCCGCGGGGTTGTCCACATTGAACACGAAGCTGTTCAGGGCGTCCAGGCGCTTGATCTCCAACTCCTCTTCCGGGACCTCCCGGCGAAGGTCCTCCATGAGGGCCGCAGCCTCCTCCACGGCCTTGCCGGTCTGGTCTGCCTTGCACCCGAGGTATCCCACCAGCCAACCGGCCTTCCACTTGTACGTCTGGTAGGCGTATGCGGTGTAGACCAGCCCCAGGTCGTCTCGAAGCCGGCGGTAGAGCAGGGAATCCGAGCCGCCGAAGACGTCCATGAGGAGGCTCGTCTTCCAATAGTCCGGGTCGGTGCGGCGGGGGCCGGGAAGGGCCATGGTCACCTGGCTCTGGACCTGGCCCGGCTTGTGAATGAAGGCCAGGACCGGCGGGGTCGACGGAGGATCGGGCAGGTCACGGTCCGGGGCCCGGTCGTCCTTGAGCGAGGAGAGGAGCCTCGCCATACCGGCCTCGGCCTCCTCCCGGCTCAGGTCCCCGGCCACGGCGGCCACCATGTTGGAGGGGACCACGTAGCGTCTCAGGAATCCCACCAGGTCCTCCCGGGTGAGCCCGGGGATCGTTTCCAGTTCCATGAGGGGGTCCCGGCCATAGGGATGCCCCTGAAAGTGCTGAATCTCCAGTTCCCTTCGGCTGACCGAACCGGCGTCGCCCGCCTGCCTCGACAACCCGGTCAGGATGCGGCTCCGCGCGGCCTCCAGGACCTCATCGTCGAATCTCGGCCGCGTCAGAATCCCTTCCAGGATGTCGAGGGCCTTGTCCCAGTGTTCCCGCATCACCGTCAGGTCGATCGCCATGACCTCCTCACCGACGGATACGCCGAGTTGAATGGCCTGCTCGTCCAGCAGGACGGCCAACTCGGATGGACTGTGCTCCCGGGTTCCTCCGTCCACGAGAGCAGAGCCCAGCAGGCGCTCCAGGCCGGCCTTCTCGTCGGGCACGTCCACCTGCCCGGCACGGACCAGCAGGATCAGGTCGATCAGGGGGAGTTCCCGGTCCGGAAGGAAGAAGACCGGGGTCCCGTGGACCATGGCGGTCTCGGCCTCGGGATACTCGATCTTTTCCGGTCTTCGCTCAAAGGAAAGGGGGTGTTTCCATCCGGCGGGCGTGGAATAGGATGAGTGGTTGGACAGGTCTCCGGGCCCGGCCGGGACACCGGCGGTGGAGGCGCTGAAGGAACGGACCTCCTCGTAGGGCTCGGCCGGCATCTCCGCATCACCCCCCGGGATCACGAAGCAGGTGGTGCGGTCCTCCTCCCGGACATAGGTCCGGGCCACCCGCATGACGTCCTCCGCCGTGACCCGGTCGAGTCTCTCCAGGTAATCCTCCAGGTATTCCCAGCCCACTTGGACCTCCATACCGGCGAGGGTGGCGGCCAGGTCCTCATTGCTTCGAAGGCGTTCGAGGAAATCGTAGCGGGCCAGCGTCTTGATGCGTTCCAGCTCCTTCGGGGTCACAGGCTCCTGCTTGAGGAGATCCACCTCGGAGAGCAGGACGGCCTCCAGGTCCCGGCAGGCCTCCAGAATGGCCTGTGTCTTCTCCTCGTCGCCAAGGTCCGGGTTTTTCAGGGCCTCCGGATCGTTAGGGGTCCCGCCAAGCACCACCTCCCCGCCGTAGCGGTTGTCCGGGCTGTAGGCCCAGGCGCTCACGGCCCGGCCCTTGCGGATGATGTCCTGGGTCAGGCGGGCCCCGTTCCCCTGGCTCAGGATCATGGTCATCATGTCCAGGGCGTAGAAGTCGTCAGTGCCCATGGCCGCGCCGTGATGCCCGATGAGCACGCTCGGCGTGCGGGCGCCCTTGAGGTAGCGGACGATCCGTTTGGGTCCGTTCTGAGGGGGGTCTTGAGTCACGCTCTCCGGGGCGCGTTCCCCGGCCGGGTATCGCGAAAAATAGACCTCGGCCAGCCGCCTGGCCTGGTTCAGGGTGATGTCACCCACCAGCACGGCCACGGCGTTGTTCGGATTGTAGTGGATCGCGTGAAAGGCCTCGGCGTCCGTGGTGCTGAACCGCTCCATATCCGATTTCCAGCCGATGACCGGGTTCCGGTAGGGGTGAGCCGTGTGAAGGGTGCTGTCCAGGGCCAGCCAGGCGGCGCCGGCCGGATTGTTGACATACCGGTAGGCCCACTCCCGCTGCACCACCTCCTTCTCCACGTAGAACTCCCGAAACGCGGGCTCGAAGAGTTGCTCGCTCACGATGGAGAACCACTGCTCCAGCATGTCCGAGGGCACGGACATGAGGTACTGGGTCTGGTCCTTACTCGTGAAGGCGTTCACTCCCACGGCGCCGTTCCGGCCGAGTTGAGAGGAAAAGGCCTGGGGCACGTGAATCTTCTGGACCTCCTCCCGCAGCCGGGCCATCTCGTCCAGCTTCCCGCGAATGCGTGCTTCATCGGGGGTCCGCTTTCGGCGCTCCGCAAGGACCTCCTGGTAGGCCTTCTCGATCTCCTGCTGGAGTTGCCGGTCCCGCTTGGGGTCCCGGGTGCCGTAGTTCATGGTCCCCTTGAACATCATGTGCTCCAGCATGTGGGCCATCCCGGTCTTGCCCGCCTGTTCCAGGGCCGAACCCGCCCGAATGGCCACCCGGCAGGCCACCTGGGGGGTGGTGTGCCGCTCCACAACGAGAAAGAGCATGCCGTTGTCCAGGGTGAACGACTGGACCTCCACACCGAGACCGGAACCGGCGGCCGAACCGACGGCCAGGACCGCCAGCACCAGCCACGAAACGACCGCCGTAACGGCCGGTCGCAGAATTCGTACACACCTTGGTTGCATGGGTACTCCTCTTGACAAGAAAAGATAACGACTTCTACGACGCGGATTACGCGGATTACACGGATGGAGACGAGCTTTCACACCGCGCTATCCTTTCAGATACTCGCCGGAGATATGTTTGCTTTTTCGGCGTCTCGGCGGGAGGACAGACATGTCCCGAAAATCCGTTCGGTCCGGTTTCGGCTGCGCCGCGCCGGGGACTTCACGGCGGGAATCCATGGACGCACACGGACATGGGCAGCCGGAAGCGGCGGTCAATCCATGGCGGCCACCACCTCGAATCCTTCCTTCTCCAGGGCGGCTCGAATGCGTTTGGTCTTGCAGGCCGCCAGCCGGAAGTAGTAGACCCGCCGGCTCATGTCCTGGCCGGTCATGCCCACGTTGATCACGTCGCCGCCATGATCGTTGATGATCTGGAGGGCCTCGCGAAAGGCGCCGGGCTCGGCCCCCACCGCCACGTCCACCCGGGATGTGGCGGTCATGACCCCCATCATGTCGATAAAGGCCCGAAGGATGTCCGACTCCGTGATGATGCCCACGAGCTTTTTCCCTTTCACCACGGGGATGCCGCCGATCTTGTAGTTGTAGATGGCCTTGGCCGCCACCTCCAGCTCGTCCTCGGGGTGCACGGTGATGGGATCGCGGATCATGAGGTCGGCAAGGGACAGATCGGCGACCATGGAGGGAATCAGGCCCTGTTTGAGATCGGCCAGGGTGACGAAGCCTTCCAGGCGGTCCCCCCGGGAGACCACGGGCAGGTGCCGGATCGAGTTCGTCTTCATGACCACGATGGCCTCTTGAATGGTGGTGCCTTTGGGAATGGTGATGGGCCTGTTAATCATCAAATCCTGAATCTTCATGTCCGCCGCCTTTCCCTGGATGAGTGCCCGTGAGAGTGTTGGGACTGTCTGTGTCCATCTACCTTACGGAAAGTGTAAAGCACCCGGTTTCACCGTGTCAAGCGATGCTCCCCGTGACGGGGAAGAAACCATGGCTCTTGTCTTTCGCCGCTCCGGCCGGTATAAGGATCTATTCCAGGAGATCAGGGGTATGAAGCTCGTTCTCTTCGACATCGACGAGACACTCATCGACTCGGCCGGCGCCGGATCCCGGGCCGCCAACGCGGCCTTTCGGGACCTTTTCGGCATCGAGGAGGCCTTCGCGGGCATTCCCATGGCCGGGAAGACGGACCTTCGCATTCTGAAGGAGGGTCTCACGGCACACCGCCTTTCCGCGGACAACGGCAACCTGTCCCGGATTCTGCCCCGGTACCTGGCCCACCTGGAACGGGAAATTCAGACCCCCTGCAGGCAAATCAAGCCCGGCGTGACGGACGCGCTGGCCATCCTGGACCGCATGGAGCACGTCCTTCTGGGCCTTCTCACGGGGAACATCGAGAGGGGCGCACGAATCAAGCTCGATCCCTTCGGCCTGAACCCGGTTTTCCCCTTCGGGGCCTTCGGGGACGATCACGAGGACCGGGACCGCCTTCTCCCCATTGCCGTGCAGAAGGCCCGGGAACGCACCGGAGCGGTGGTGGACCCGAAGGACTGCGTGGTGGTCGGCGACACGCCGGCCGATGTGCGCTGCGCCCGAATCCATGGCGCCGTGGCGGTAGCCGTGGCCACAGGCCCCTATGAAGAGGACGCCCTTGTCCGGACCGGGGCCGAGCACGTCTTTTCCGATCTCACCGGGGCCATGGCCTTTTTCGAGGGGTTGCAACCATGATCGCCCGCTCATCCGCACGACCGCGCCCGGAGACCCGGGATCACCAACGGGTCTTTCTGGTGTGCGAGCGCCGCAAGTCCATGCCCCGGGTGGAACTGGAAGTCTGCCTGCGCTGCCGCTGGAGAAGGAGTTGTCGCGCCTTGAGGGAGTATGCCCAACCCTCGCTCTTCCCTTCCGGACAACGCCGCACCGGGGCTCCATCCCGTAGGAGTTCGGGCCGCAGGCGGGGGTGAGTCCCCCGGTCGATCATCCGATGGAAAGCCGGTTCCTGCCTTCGGACTTGCTCCGGTACATGAGCTGGTCCGCCCGCCGGACCACGGTATCCGAGGAATCGTCCTTGCGAAGGATCGTACCTCCCATGGACACGGTCGCCTGAATCGTCTCGCCGCCGGCGTGCGTGAGGGTCTGGGCCACCAGGTGGCGGTAGCGCTCTCCGATCCGCTCGAGCCCGGGTGAATCCACGTTACGGAGCAGGACGACGAACTCCTCCCCGCCCCAGCGTCCCACGAGGTCGAAGGAACGGGCGTTCTGGGCCAGGGTGGCGGCCACAGTCCGAAGCACGGCGTCTCCGGCCTCATGACCGTACTGATCATTGATCTTCTTGAAGTGGTCGATGTCCATGAAGAGCACGCCGAAGGGGAGATCGTACCTCCAGGCCTCCTCGATTCGGGAGCCGAGTTCCCCCTCCACGTAGCGCCGATTCGCCAACTGGGTCAGGCCGTCCAGCATGGCCAGTTGCTCCAGTTCCCGCACTTTAAGGAGGGTCGCCTCCCGGGTGCTCACATCCGTGAAGACCTCCACGGCCCCTACGATATCCCCCCGATCGTTTCGAAGGGCGGAGGCGCGCACGTACACGGGCACCCGGTGGCCATCCTTGTGGTGCAGGTAGACATCCACCTCCCGGAGTTCGCCGTCTTTCATGGTGTGGGCCAGGGGGCACATGGTGGCACAGAGGCTCACCCCCTTCTCGTCCACGTGCATCAGGATGTTGTCACTGCATCGGGACCCCAGCACCTCTTCGCTGGTAAACCCCGTAATCCGCTCGGCCGCGGGATTCCAGTACCCGATCCGCCGGTCCAGGTCCACGTAGTACACCCCGTCATGAATACAACGGAGCAGGGCCTCCGGGTTCCAGGTCTCGTTCTCCGTTTTCACCGCTCTCCTCCTCTTCTCCGGCCGTATCGACCAACCGCCGGCGCCCTCAGACCGTTTGTTCTGCTCTCACCATAGCGGCCAGCTTGTCCCGGCTTCTGGCCAGGTATTCCCGATCCGGGGAGAAGACCTCCACCGTCACGGTGCTCTCGTACCCCGACTTCACCAGGGCCCGGATCACGCGGGCAAAATCCACACTCCCCACACCCACGGGCAGGTGTTCGTCCTCGCGGCCCCGGTTGTCGCTGGCGTGTACGTGCCCGATTCGATCCCCGTGCCGCTCCATAAAGGCCAGGCTTCGGTGCTCCTCCGAGGAATGGATGTGGGCGTGCCCCAGGTCCAGGGTCACCTCCAGTCCCGGATACCGGCGAAGCGGTTCGTCGAATTCCTCGGGTTCGGAGAGCGAAAACGTCCCCGGCGTCATGTTCTCCAGGCAAATACGGAGTCCCAGGTCGTTGGCACGGGCCAACACCGTGGCAAGGGCCTCGGCCAGGTATCGGGACAGGAGGTCCGGGACCCGTTTCACCAGGCCCACTCCATGGGCCGGGTGGAGCACGATCTTCTCCGCGCCCAGCTCTCCGGCCACCTCCAGGGAGGCCACCAGTTCGTCCACCGAGGCCTGCCTCAGGGCCGGTGTGAGGTCGGCCGCCGAGACAAAGGTGGGGAGATGACACACGAGGCCCAGATGTCGTCGCCGAAGCGCCGACCGTATCGATTCCGCTTGATCTCGAACGACTTCGTGGTGGGCCTTGGGCGCATCCATGGTGATTTCCACGTAATCGAAGCCCAGGTCCGCAATCACCTCGATCTCGGAGATCACCGGTTCAAACGGCGAGTTCATGGCGCCGAATCTTATCATAGACACATTCTCCTTCCGGCGGTTTCCCTTTCGGTCCTCCGCCACTGTTTCCGGGTTGCGGGCACTTCGGCCTCCCGCAGAGACGGAGACGCCGAGAAACCCGACGAATATTCGTCCGCCATTCTACAATGCCGGGCCGATCTTCTCAAGCCGCGTCCCGGGGATGGGAAGTCATGGACCCAAAGGGGGTTTGCGGACGCCTTCACCTGCGTGGTAGGATGACGATGAAACCGATGTCGACGGAGACAACCACTGCAAGGGCAACACCTTTTTTTGACACGGATTTGACGGCCTCGCAAAAACGCTCGGCCGCCATCGGTATACGTGCAGTCACTTTTCATGATAGGGGCGCATTGAGAGCCCCCGTGCTTTTTGCGAATTCATGGTTTGTTTCGCGGATTAAGGGCAAAAGAATCAATACACCGTAAATTACTATGGATATGGCACGGTAAATATAGAATATAACAAAATAATATCATTATATATTTTCGGTTTTAATCCGTGTAATCCGTGTAATCCGCGTCGAAAATGTCTTTTGGTTTTTGGTTTTGACTACTGCAACGGCAACACCTTTTTTTGACGCGGATTTCGCGGATTACGCGGATTAGGGACAAAAAACAAGGGACTTTCCATTGACCATGACCCCGCCGCCCTCCCAGCGACACGCCCGGACCCGGATCTCCGAGAATGAACCCGGAGGGCCGATCCTGGACTACCTGGCCGGCCGTTTCACCTACCACGACCGCGAGGCGTGGCGGATGCGGGTCCAGGAGGGACGCCTTCGGGTGAACGAGGGGCCGGCCTCCGTGTCCACCATGCTGGTCCCGGGCGATCGACTGGAATTCCTCATGCCCGAGGGGTCGGAGCCGCCGGTGGATACGTCCTACCGGGTGGTGTTCGAAGACGATGCGCTCCTGGTGGTGGACAAGCCGCCGGACCTGCCATGCCATCCGGCGGGCCGGTATTTTCAGAACACCCTCTGGTGGCTACTGAGGCAACGCGCGGAGAATGAGACGCCCGTGTCCCTGATCCACCGGATCGACCGGGAGACCTCCGGCCTCGTGCTCGCGGCCAAGGCCCCATGGGCCGCCGCTTCCCTGGCACGGCAGTTCCGCAGCGGGACCGTATTCAAGCGCTATCGGGTCATTGTGGAGGGCGTCTTTCCCCTGACCGAAGTGGAGGCCCGGGGGTTTCTGACCGCCCATCCGAACAGCGCCGTGCGCAAGCGCCGCCGCTATGTCCCGGTACGGCCGGCCCGAGAAGACGACACTCCGGTCGAGGCCTGTCACACCCGCTTTCGAGGCGAGGCCGTTCACGGCGGGGTCAGCCTGGTGGAGGCCGTGTGCGTGACCGGCCGGCTTCACCAGATCCGCGCCACACTTTCCGGCCTGGGATATCCCGTGGTCGGGGACAAGATCTACGGCCGGGACGAAGGGTGTTTCCTCCGGTTCATTCGGGGCGGGCTCACCGCAGGGGATTCGAACCTCCTTCGCCTGCCCCGCCAGGCCCTTCACGCCGCGGAACTCAACATCGCGCATCCGGCTACGGGCGGGCGCCTCCGCTTCGTTTCCCCGATGCCCGGCGACATGAGACGGCTCCTCGAATCCGAGGATCCGCTGCCCCTTCCGGCGTGAGCAAAGCTGTCTCGGCCTGGTGAAGGGGCTGGGTTTTCCTTGACACGCAACGCTGATTATGGCTCCTTGAGCCTCCCCGGCACACCCCGGTGGGGTCGAGCCGTGCTTCCTGTCATGCCATGAAACTGAGGATAATGCACCCATGACCACCATCGAAGACCTGCGCCGAACACTCTTTCGTATCAACGGCAAGAGCTTCAGGGCATACAAGGACCTGGAAGGGGCCTATGATTTCGGATGGTTCACCCTGTACCTCGATCACGTCCAGGGTGACCCGTTCGCCGCCCCGTCCCACCTTCGAGCCCGTGTGCCCATGAAACGCGTGGGGTTTCCCCGGGACCTCTTTCGAAACCGCGTCCGCCGAATCGCCCTGGAAGACTATGCCGCCCGCCGCGTGGACCGGGCCGTTTTCCGGGAGGCACGTCGAATCGAGGGCAGCGGCAAGAGCGGCCTCATCAGCATCGATGCGGGCGGGCAGGAAGTCCTGGAACGGACGGCCGTGAAGATCACCCCCGAGTGGGTGGAGATGCGTTTTTTCGCCGGCCTTCCGGCCGACGGCCGAAGCGTCTCGGGCCGCGAGGCCCAGACCCTGCTCTGCGAGGCCCTGCCGGACATTGTCCAACGGGGCCTCCTCTGGAGGCAGTACCCGGAGAAGCCGGCCTGGGCCTTTGTGGAATGCGTGGAAAACCAGGAATCGATTCGGGATCGACTGGACGCATTGGGTCTCGTGGCGTTTGTGGCCGACGGTTCCATCCTTCCCCGGGAAGCCGGGCACAGCCAGCGCCCCCTTTCCGGGGAACGGGTCGTCCGGTTCCAGTCCCCCGCGTCCCTGCGGGTCCGCCTCGATCTGCCCAATCCCGTGACCCGGGACGCCGGAGCGCCCCGGACCATCACCGGCATGGGCATCCCCAAGGGCATCACCCTGATCGTGGGCGGGGGCTATCACGGCAAATCCACCCTGCTCAAGGCCCTGGAACGGGGGGTCTACCCGCACATTCCCGGCGACGGGCGCGAGTACGTGGTCACGTCCCGCCATGCCGTGAAGATCCGGGCCGAGGACGGACGCCGCGTGGAACGCGTGGACATCAGCCCCTTCATCGACAAACTGCCCGGAGGCACGGACACCCGGGCCTTCTGCACGGACAACGCCAGCGGCAGCACGAGCCAGGCCGCTAACATCATGGAGGCCCTGGAGATGGGGGCGGACACCCTGCTTCTGGACGAGGACACCTCGGCCACGAACTTCATGGTACGCGACGTCCGCATGCAGGCCCTGGTCCCCAAGGACCTGGAACCCATCACCCCTTTCGTGGACCGGGTCCGGGAGATGCATAACGCCCTCCAGGTGTCCACCGTACTGGTCATGGGAGGGTGCGGGGACTATTTCGAAGCGGCGGACCGGGTCATTCTGATGCGGGAGTATGTGCCCGAGGACGTGACTCAGGAGGCCATGAAGGTGGCGGCGAGCCACGCCACCGGCCGGAAGGCCGAGACCGGGCCGTGTGAGGCATGGGTTTCCAAGAGGGCCCCGGTTCCCACGAGCTTCGATTCTTCCCGGGGGAGAAAGCGGGTCAAGATCGACGCCAAGGCCCTGGATGTGATCCTGTACGGCGCAGACCGGATCGAGGTGAGAGGGGTGGATCAGATTGTGGACTTCAGCCAGACCCGGGCCATTGGGACCGCGATCCACCTGGCCGTCTCGCGCTTCATGGACGGAAAGACCCCCTTGAAGGAGGCCCTGGAGCACATGGACGACTACCTGGATGAAAACGGGATGGACCTCCTGGACCCGTTTCACCGGGGGGAGAAGCACCCGGGCACGTTCGCCCGGCCTCGAAAACACGAGATCGCCGCCGCCATCAATCGGCTTCGGTCCGTGACATTCCGTTCGTAAAGGGCATCGGGAACTGGGGCGTCCGCTCGCCCTATTCCATATCGAACTCCTTGATCCCGAACCAGTATCCGGTCCGGCTGTAGTAGTCGAGTTCGGCCTGGACCGCGGCGATATGGCGGTCCTCGATCTCCAGGAACCCCGCAAAGAGTTCGCCGGCCTCGCCGGGCATCTCATCGACCATCCGCCGATAGAAGTCGCTCGTCTCCACCTCCACCTGGAGGGCACGGCTCAGCACCTGTTTCTCATCCCCTCGGGCATCGTCGGGAAGGGTGTGCGCGTGTCTCTTGGCCTCTTCCTCGATCACCTTTCTGGGCGGGACGGCGCTTTCCAGTTTCTCCAGCTCGAGCCGGCCGTTTCGCCGCCACCGGTCGAGCCGCTCGTGGAGATAGTCCACGTGTCTCTGCTCATCGTCCCCCAGGGCCGTCAGAATGCCCCGGCCCACCGGATCGGCGACCGTCCCGGCCGCTTCGCGGTAGACGTCCCGAATCTTTTTCTCGTAGGCGATGGCCGTCACGAGTGCCTCTTCCAGTTCCATGCGTCGTTCCTCCCTTTTCCTTGATTGACGGTCCTCAACGGGTCTTGCGCCATCCCAGGTAGTCGGGCCCCAGGGTCCCGTGGACCACGGGCATCTCATGAAGCGGAGGCGGCTGAAAACCGAATACGGTTTCAAGAAACGCCGCCAGGATGCGAAAGGTGGCCCCCCAGAGGATCTCCGTCCCTCGAAGGCCCCGGTGAATGAAGCAGGGGAATTCCGCCGTCTCCGGTCCATCCGCGTTCCTTCCCGCATCGCCGGTATCGAATTGCAGGCGATAGCACGCATAGAGTTCCGGGGCCAGGAGGTTTTTCAGGGGGATATAGACGATTCGCTCCACCTCCCAGTTCGGATAAAACCGGGTCTGACGGCGGATCCACCCCACCATGGGATAGATCACGCGTTCGGCCATCTGGAGGTTCTGGGACGGCAGCGGGCCGAGCATGCGGATGCCCAGCGGGTTCAGCCGCATCTCTTCCAGGCCTTCCCGAAGGGCCGTGGCCAGCAGGAGCGAAAGCCTCCGTGCCTCTTGCGGTCGGACGCGGCGCCACCGGGACCAGTAGGGCCAACCGGCCAGGGGAAAACCGGGGAGGGAGAGGAGCCGGCCGAGGCATGAATCCACCCGGAGATTCATGGCCCCCCCGGGGAAACAGAGGTCGCCCGGCTGGCGCACGCGGCGGGAACGTTTGTTCAAGATCACGCAGGACTCGCCCGCTCCCCGCCCTTTCCCGCAGAGGCTGCCCAGGGGCAGGAGGACCGACGACGAGATGGAGGATCGGGATACCCCTGCCGGGAACAGGTTCCCGTCCCCGTTCCCGCGGTGAAGGGCGCGGGCGATGTGTGCCGTGAGAAAATCGGGGTCATCGAGCCTGCGAACGGCCTCCATGTCCAGCCTCATGTGCGTCATGGGCCTTCCGATCCTTCGGACCCATCGGCCCTCTCCGCCCTGTCCCGGATCTCGCGCTCCCGCTCCGGGCTCAGGGCCGAATGAAGAGTCCAGGAGTCATCCGCCTGCTCATCCCGTTTCTTGATGAAGAGCCACGTCTCGTCCGACGCCTTCTTGAAACGGATGAGAGAAAACCCCCCTTTCAGCACATCCCCATCCAAAACCAGGTCCAGTTTTCCCTCCGCCAGTCCGGCCGTTGGATCATGGGCGCCCGGGACGGTGTATTCCCCCCGGTCCCAGATCGCCACAATTCCCGCCCCGTATGTCCCCTCGGGAATGACCCCCTCGAAGTCGCCGTACGTCAGGTCATGATCCTCCACCTCAACGGCGAGGCGCTTGTCCGCGGGGTTCATGGAAGGCCCCTTCGGAACGGCCCAGGACTTGAATACCCCGTCCATCTCCAGCCGCAGGTCCCAGTGAAGACGCCGGGCATGGTGTTCGTGAACCACAAACTTCATCGAGTTCTCCGTTCTCGTGGAACGCCTCCGGGTCCAAGGGAGACGCGCAGGTCCGAAAGGGATTGAGACATCTCAAAAAGAATACCATGCCCGCCCGCAGGGGCACAACTGCCTTCCCGGCCGTGGGGCCCGCTCATCCCTTGAAGTTTCCCCGTGCGGACATTATGGTAAGACCCCTGCGGGTGTCTGACGATGATGCCTTGGAAAGAAAATAGGCATTTTTGACGCGGATTTGACGGCCGAGCGGTTTTGCGAGGCCGTCAAATCCGCGTAATCCGTGTCAAAAAAAAGGTGTTACCCTTGCAGTCGTATTCAAAGCGCATCGCCGCCATACGGGCCCGGCTGGACCAGGCCATGATCTCGGACCAACGGGCCATCCTTCAAAGGCTTCGCTCCCTGGGGGGTGCGTCCGGGAAGGCCCTGCCCCCGGATCGCCTGAACCGTCGGATGCACGAGGTGGAGCGCCTGCTGGCCGCCTCCATTCAGCGGCGGGAAGACCGCGCTCTTCGGGTCCCCAACATCGTCTACCCGGAGCACCTTCCCATCTTCTCCAAGCGGAAGGAGATCGTGGAGGCCATTCGGCAGCACCCCGTGGTGATCGTCTCCGGGGACACGGGCTCGGGCAAGAGCACCCAGATCCCCAAGATGTGCCTGGAGGCGGGACGGGGCATCGCCGGGCGGATCGCATGCACCCAGCCCCGTCGAATCGCCGCCACCACCGTGGCCCGGAGGATCGCCGAGGAACTGGGGGAGGACCTGGGCGGCTCCGTGGGCTACAAGATCCGCTTTTCGGACCGGACCGGGCCGGAGTCCTACATCAAGGTGGTCACCGACGGCATGCTCCTGGCCGAGACCCAGCAGGACCGCTTTCTCAACGAATACGACACGATCATCATCGATGAGGCCCACGAGCGGAGCCTCAACATCGACTTTCTCCTGGGCCTCCTGCGCATCCTCCTCCCCAGGCGCCGGGACCTGCGCGTGGTGATCACCTCGGCCACCCTGGACACGGAGAAGTTCGCCGATGCCTTCGGCAAGGCCCCGGTGGTGGAGGTCAGCGGTCGAATGTACCCGGTGGACGTGGAGTACGAGCCCGTGAACGGCGATGCGGACGCTGAAGAGGGCGACTCCTACGTGGATCTGGCCGTCCGGGTCGTGGAGCGCATCGGGGCCGCGCGCCGGCGCGGGGACATCCTGGTCTTCATGCCCACGGAGCAGGACATACGGGAGGCCTGTGACCGGATCGAGGCCCGGCGACTCCCCGGCGCCACGGTCCTGCCTCTGTTCGCCCGTCTCCCGGCCTCTCGCCAGAAGCAGGTCTTCGCACCGCTCCCAGGCCGGAAGATCATCGTGGCCACGAACGTGGCCGAGACCTCGCTCACCATCCCCGGCATCCGGTACGTGGTAGACACGGGCCTGGCGCGCATCCCCCGGTACCTGCCTTCCACCCGCACCACCAGCCTGGCCGTGGCCCCCGTCTCCCGCAGCAGCGCGGACCAGCGAATGGGCCGGTGCGGCCGAGTCGAGAACGGGATCTGCATTCGTCTCTACTCCCGGGACGACTACGAGAAACGGCCCGAACACACCCCCCCCGAGGTCCTGCGCTCCAACCTGGCCGAGGTCATTCTGCGAATGCTCTCCCTGAAGCTCGGCGACATCGAGACCTTTCCCTTTGTGGACCCGCCGGGCGCCCGAAGCATCAAGGACGGGTTCGACGTGCTCGCCGAGCTGGGCGCCGTGACGCGGGAGAAAAACCCGGTGCGCCTCACCCCCCGGGGGCGCCTCATGGCCCGCCTCCCTCTGGATCCGCGGATCTCCCGCATGATGCTGGAGGCGCACCAGGAGGGATGCATGACCGAGGTGGCGGTCATCGCGGCGGCCCTCGGCATTCAGGACCCACGGGAACGGCCCCTGGAAAAGGCCGGGCAGGCGGACGCGGCGCACCGGGTCTTCAGCGACAAGGAAAGCGACTTTCTGACCCTTCTGACCATCTGGAACCGCTCCCGGCGCTTGCGTTCCGAGGTCAAAGGGGGAAACTCCCTGCGGGCGTTCTGCCGGGACCACTTTCTCTCGTTCACGCGCATGCGCGAGTGGAAGGACATTCACGAGCAGATCACCTCGATCCTGGAGGAAGAGACCCTGGAGGGCGAGGCCGGCGCACCTCCCGGAGACGCGGAGACCCGGTATGCGGCCGTCCACCGGTCGGTGCTCAGCGGGTTCCTCTCCAACATCGCCATGCGCACGGAAAAGAACCTCTACCGGGCCACCCGGGGCCGGGATGTGATGCTCTTCCCCGGATCCACCCTGTTCAACCGGGGCGCGCCCTGGATCGTGGCCGCCGAGATGGTCCGGACCTCCCGCGTCTTTGCCCGGACCGCGGCCCGTATCGACCCCGCATGGCTGGAACCTCTGGGCGGAAGCCTCTGCCGCTCCAGCTACGGCAATCCCCATTGGGAGAAGTCCCGGGGCGAGGTGCGCGCCGACCAGCGGGTCACCCTGTTCGGTCTCCCCATCGTCCAGGGACGGTCCGTGTCCTTCGGGCCTGTGGACCGGCAGGAGGCCCACCGGATCTTTGTCCAGTCCGCCCTGGTGGAGGGGGAGGTGAACCATCCTCCTCCCTTTCTCCAGCACAACCGGGCCCTGGTGGAGCGGCTGGCCTCGCTCGAAGACAGGATTCGGCGGCGGGACATCCTGGTGAGCGAGCAGGCCATGGCGGCGTTCTATTCGGAGCGCCTTCCGGGGGTATGTGACATTCGGACATTGAAGCGGATGATCCGCGAGGCGGGCGGAGACGCCTTCCTGCACATGAGCGAGGCGGACCTGGCGCAATACGTGCCGGACGAACATCTCCTTTCCGCCTATCCGGACCGCCTGACCCTGGGTGAGCACGTCTTCGGTCTCTCCTACCGGTTCGAGCCGGGGGCCGAGGAGGACGGGGTCACGGTCTCCGTGCCATCCACCCTGGCGTCCAGGCTCCGGTCCGAGAGCCTGGACTGGGTGGTTCCCGGCCTTTTCAAGGAAAAACTCACCGCGCTTCTCAAGGGTCTGCCCAAGCGGTATCGAAAGCAGCTCGTGCCCCTGTCCGAGACCGTTGAGGTCATTGAGGTCGAGATGGAGCGGGGGGACGAGCCCCTGGTCTCCATCCTGGGCCGGTTTCTTTACCGGCGGTTCGGGGTGGACATCCCGGCCTCGGCCTGGCCTGCCGAGGCCCTTCCCGAGCACCTGCGCATGAGGGTCTCCATCACGGACCATCGGGGCCGCGAACTTCGGGCCGGGCGGGATCCGGGACTTCTCCTTCAGGGCGAAGGCGACGGCCACCCCGCACCCACCCGCTCGTTGGAACAGGCGCGGGCCCGATGGGAACGGGACGGCATCACGGCCTGGGACTTCGGCCCCCTGCCCGAACACGTCCAGGTGGAGGAGACGCTTCTGGCCTTCCCTGCCCTGGAACCGGCCGAGACCGGGGTGTGCGTCCGGCTGTTTCCGAGCGCCCGGCAGGCGGCCGCGGTCCACCGAAAGGGCGTGGCCCGGCTCCTGGCCCTGGTTCTCAACCGGGACCTCAAATTCGCCCGGCGCGTCCTCCGGCTTCCTGAGAAAAAGCAGGATGCAGCCGCCTTTTTCGGAGGGGTCAAGGCCGTGGAGGCGGCCCTTCTGGAGGCCCTGGTGCGGGAACTCTTCGAGGAGGATGTGCGCACCCCCGAGGCCTTTGAGGACCTGGCCGGCCGGGTCTCCGCCGCTCTCGTTCCCGAGGCGAACGCGCTCCTGGACCGGGCACTGGCCGTGCTCGAGACCTACCGATCCGTTCGATTCACCCTCCACCGGCTCGAGACGGCGAACGTCTCGAATCCGGCCGTTCAATCCCTGTGCGCCGCCGTTCGGCAAGACCTGTCCCGGCTCCTGCCCGAAGACTTTCTCGGGCACGCGGATGCCCGGCACCTCGAACACCTCCCCCGTTACATCAAGGCCATGGAGATTCGAGCGGAGCGGGGATGCTTCGACCCGGAAAAGGACCGGAAAAAGGCGACGGACGTGCAGGGGTTCGAAAAGGTCCTGGGGACACTCCAAGCGGAACTCTCGCCCAACGCCACCCAGGAAAAACGGGAGGCCATTCAGGAACTGGCCTGGTGGCTGGAGGAATATCGGGTCTCGGTCTTTGCCCCGGAACTCACCACCGCGGTCAAGGTCTCGTCCAAGCGCCTTTCCAAAAAGGCGGACGAGATCCGGCGGATGGTGTGAGATCACAACAACACAACAACATTGGGGACGACCTTAAATTCAAAAATAACTCAATTCCAAAATATGAATATTGAGTTATTTAAGGTCGTTATATAGTAAATAATTAGAAGCAAAATCCCTAATATTACTATATATAAATATTTTATAATAGCTATTCACAATAGAAATCTCCTGTTAAAATGAATAAAATGGGTTTTATAAGTTC